>Ga0214921_10011137_pt1 | contig 10985 bp, 10 predicted proteins | sample LL1505_MetaG_FD_177992 | JGI IMG/M metagenome (GOLD analysis project Ga0214921, IMG submission 177992) | Freshwater microbial communities from Lake Lanier, Atlanta, Georgia, United States - LL-1505 | ecosystem: Environmental > Aquatic > Freshwater > Lake | place: USA: Georgia | collected...
GTGCAACAACAGGTGCAACAACAGGTGCAACAATAGGTTCAACAATAGTTTCAACAATATCAGGATGACTAATTATTTCATCTTGTTTAATAATTTCTGAATCTGAATGATGTGGATTGTCTGACCACATACTGTCATCACTTTCAATATCAGAACAAATGTGATCTTCACAATCATCAAATATTCTTTTGTTACAATCATAGCAATATGGAAAAGAAGGTGATGAGGTATTTGGCTTGATAAGATTAGTAAACCAATCTTTAATTTTGTCAATAATATCATCATCTTCTGATTCATATTGAGCAGGATCTATTACTTCATCTATTTCAAAATTATTATTGTCACAATTATAGTGTAGAATTACAATAGTTCTGCCAGTCTCAAGTATTTTATTGAAAATCAAGTCACATTCATCATATGGAATAACTAATTCAAAAACATTATATTGATTTGTTGATGATACTTTATGCAATTTCAATTTGAGTATATCAGAAACATATTGAAGCAGCGGTGAATCCCATATAATAGATGTGCTGTATGCCAAATAATTATAACTGTTGTCAATTAATGGAACAAATGTCATTCCATAATCACCTTTTAACTCTCTGTAACAATCTAGGTATTGAAGTAAAAATTGTGATGACATGTTTTATAGTAATGATATATTTAGTAATAGATAATAGTTATGATGTTTCTTTTGCAATTTTTTTATTTTGGCCAAATAAAAAAATTGATAGTATTTACATTTTACTGTATACTTTGTTGAAATGAATGATTTACTATTATGACAAGTGCAGCATTATCCATGATTATGCGGGAGGGACAACGGCGGAATCAACTTTTGGTACAAAAGCAAAAAGAATCAACAAAAGAAACATCCGTATTGAAATCAGAACCTAGTGCACAATCATATATATCTTATGAACATAGTTCAACCCCCAAATCTGGTTCAAATTTGCCAAAAATAATAATTGTTGCTGCCGGTGTTGCAATTGTACTATCTGCATACAAGTTTGGAAAAAAAGTGTTTTAGTTTATTCTTGGCAAAAATTGGGTTACTAAGCTTCCACCCAATAATGATAATGTATTTGCAATTTGTCCCAACATGACAGCAGTTGTTGTAGCTTGTCCAGTTATAAAACTTTCTTGAGAGAAAGTGCCATCTAATGGGGCAGTTAGTGTACCCAAATTAATATTTCCAATTCGAGCCAAATATTTAATATAGTTAGATGTATCTAGTGCCAAGTGATCATCTGGTGCACTATCTACAATTTGTTCCACAAATAATGTACCAACATTATTTTCATAACAAGTGCAATAATTCCTAATTGCTGGTCTATATGTTCCATCAAATAAATATGAATTATCTGTAGATGCCCCAATGGGTGCAGTAAATGTGACAGACGCTGTTTTATCTAAGGTGGACAAAATGGGATATGATAATGTAACTGGATTATTAGTGATTGGTGAAGAAACATAAACTGGAATACTTATGTCAGAATTTTGTGTGATGTTTCCACTGATCATAGTGTGAGTATCACCACATACCAGTGTAATATTATCCACTATTTTTTTGGCTGCAAATACAGCATCTAAAAATTCAGCAGATGCTGATGCACTAATTTCATTTTCATTGATGTCAGTAACAACTAGTTTCATAAATCTTGATAAAACTCCATTATTTTTCCTGGGAAGTGGAAAGATAGGACTTGCTATAATAATATTTGTTGTATCTAATAATTTTTGGACTTTGGCAAAATCAACAATGGCCTTTCTTTGATTAACAGTTGTTTCTATTGAATGTCCATTTCTAAATTCTGTACAAAATAATCCAACTGCCCCCCATTTAAAATTAAAATAATAATTTGATTGGGATGGAAAGGATTCATAAAACAATAAATTTCTTTGATAACTGTTAACAGCTGATTTTGCAATTTTGATAGCTCTACTGAATACATCTTTTGGATAATCTGATGCAATTTTACCATTTCCCCATGCTGAATAAATATCATGATTATCAGGTACCATCACAGTTGATACCCTTGGTAAAACTGAACCTATTGATGTACTGTTGTTAAACCAATTGGCATAATATAAATCTCTATATTTCTCCAGTGCCAATGTCTTTACACCTTTCCAACTCTTTTTGGGTGTAACTAAAAGTTCATTCATTGTTTGATAAAATATACCATCTGCATACACATTATCACCCATCATAACAACTAAATCAACATCAGAATCAGCAGCAATGTTACTCCATAAATCAGATCCCGCTGCCAAATCAGAATTATTGCAACTGACAAATGCAATTTTATGTGATGCTGTGACTTTTAAAGTAGCAATATTTGATACAATATCACCATTGTCCTGAACTAAATCAACACTATAAAATTCATCACTGAGGTCAAGACCTTCAATAATAGTTCTAATAGGTTTATTAGCTTTTGGTATAACAACAGAAACTTCTATTGGTTCTAAAATACTGCTATTAGGAGTGACTCTATACTTAATAGTACCAGTTTCGTCAAAAGATGCTAATATAATAGCTTTTCCATTTTCAATATCTATTTGTCCAACAATAGGACCAAAGTTAATTTGTGGCATTATAATATGTAATTTGAAATTTATTTTATTTCATGCTGTCTTTCCTCATCAATTCTTGTTCCTTGGTTGCAGCATTCAGCACTGCATTATATTCATGGTGTTTTTTCATGAATTCATTCAGTGCAAGTGTATCTTTTGGAAAACATAATCCTCCATAGCTAAGACTTCCATCAGGACCAGGAACATTTGTGTGCATTGGGTTAATCCATCCATTTTTTAACATGAGAGTTCTAATTGTATCATAATTGGCACCTATTGACTGTGTTGTCATAAAAAATTCATTGAACAATTGTATTTTGACTGCATAGAATGAATTACAGAAGATTTTCATGCATTCAGATTCTGTTGATGTACATTCACTGATGTCAGCTTTATACAAATCACAATATAAATTCTTAACCTTTGTATATTTTTCATCTGTACATAAACTTTTTCCTAACACAATGTGTTTTTGTTGGTGAAAATCCTCATATGCTGTTCTTGCAGTCAAAAATTCTGGATTATGAATAAAAGAAATTTCTGGATATTTGGTGGCAATTGTTTGTGTGAATGTGGGTTCAACTGTGGATTTAATAACTATGCATCCCCTGTATCCTTTCTCATATAATTCATTGACAACATGATTGGTGGGTGAATTATCATATGATTTCAAATTATCATCAAACAATGTGGGCAATGCAGTAAATATAATATCTGCACCAAGACAATCTTCAAGACTATTCACATTTTTATATTTATCATATCCAATCACTTTATACTTTTCTTCTAATCCATTTTCTGCTATTTTAATTTGAAAACTTTTATACATTGATCCTCCAACAAATCCCAGACCAATAATTGCAATGCTTATTTTTTCCATTAATAACTAACACATTGATAAATAAAATAATATTTCTCATCATTTTGATCTCTGAATTGCATAGGCTGCAATGACACAGAGTACTCCAAAGTAACCCAACTTGTATCGTGTCACGTGGTTTTTAACAACTGTAGTCCATGATTGTGATCTACATCTGTCCGCTAATTCAGCATACTCCTCTGGTGACATACGCGGGTACCATCTTTCTGACTCTGTTGATGGTGTATTTGGTGGTACAGTTGTATCATTTGGTGCAGAATCATCATCATCTCTTGATGCACTAAATGATGTATCTGATGACAGCTTTGGTCTGTCCATATCCTGAAGTGGTGCTTCAAATGATGCATAATAACGCAGAGAATCATCATCATCTCTTGATGCACTAAATGATGTATCTGATGTCAGCTTTGGTCCGTCCATATCCTGAAGTGGTGCTTCAAATGATACATAATAACGCGGAGAATTACTATTTTTTTTTTCTAGATCAATTTCCGATTCACCTGGCCTGACTGGTGATTGTAGAAATTTGCGTTGTGGGTGATCGTGATCGTATTGATATTTAGTATTCTGTGGGACATAATCAAACCCTTCATCTTTTGACATTATGGATTGGTTATTCACAATTTATTAATAAGGTAACACAATAAATTAAAAAATCAATTTTTACAATACTGAATGTATGACGTGTTCATATGTATTTCTGCAAATAATACATGTGCGATTTTGTGTCTTCCCCAAACATTTAAAACAAATCACCTGATGACCACATGGAATATAAATGACATCACATGATGATACTAAACAACATGTACATAATTGCTCATCATCTGACTTAATTTTTAAATTTGATAGTTCACTTAAAACTATTGTTTTGATTGGACCATCTGGCACATATTCTTCTTTATAAATATATGTATATCGCTTGTATTTAATTATTTTGTGGCACCTATTACATTCTCTTTTTGTTATGTCAGCAGCACACTCTGTACATTGATAATGATTACAATCTATTTGACAATAATGTGTTGGATTTATTTCATTTTCACAAGTTGCACATGATTCTGGACATTCAATGCTATCCAATTTAACATGGGATAAATATTCTTTAGTCATCTTATTACATTTAGTAATGTGAATATGGGGATTATGTTTGTACAGATGTTTTAAATATAAAATTGCACTCATAATAACATCATCTGAGTATTCTAATATATGACACCCAATGTCACTACAAATATGTTTAACATATTGGTTAATTGTTTTATAAATTAGTGTCCAATCATAATCATCACCAGAAACCATGCTTGCATAATAATTGGAATGCAGTAATGATAATAATAATGATTTAGCTACAATAGATTGACTATTATACAATTTAAAACATCTTCCTGTCAATCCCAATGAATACAATACTGAATGTGCTGCCAATTCATGATAAAATAATGGATTATGTATCCAAAGTAGAAAATCCATTGTATAGTGCTGACATTAGTATGAATACAGCACCAGTAAAATTTGTTAATCAATTTTTATTAAAATGAAACTGGCACAATTTTAAAAATTGATTATTTTTCAACTATCACACTAATTTAATACCATTGAATCATACATGTCATGCTTGTAGACATTAATCAATTAAAAGTTGGTAAAAAAGCAAGATTCTGGATTTATACTCTTTCCAAACAACACTGGACATATTTGTACGAAAAATTTGTTGCAAAGGAATTCTACATCTCATCATTCCACATGAGAAATATTATTAAGGGTGATGTCATTATATTTTGTCAAAAAGATCAACCTAGAGGATGTGCAACAGAAACTGGGTTTGTGGCTATTGGTATTGTTGATGCAAATATGACATTTAATGAAAAAAGAATAAAAATTTTTAAGGACAATAATATGAATAAACATTTTGCATCTATCAGTCATGTTTCTTCACTGCATCAATGTTATAAAATTATAAAAATAACAAAAGAATTAAGGCAATGTAAAGAATTCACATCAGAGGAATCATTCAGAAAAAAATATATTATTGAAACAACCAATTTTATACAACTGCCAGATAAACTAGGTCATGTACTATTTGAAGCACTTGTAAATATTTTTAATGCAGATAATAATTCAGGCACTGATTCAGGCACTGATTCTGATAAATCATCTAAAACTAAATCTGATAAATCATCCAAAACTAAATCTGATAATTCATCTAAAAGTGAATCTGATAAATCATCTAAAACTAATAAATCATCCAAAAATAAATCAGATGATACTTCAGATAGTGATTCAGATGATACTTCAGATAGTGATTCAGATAACACATCTGATAGTGATTCAGATAACACATCTGATAGTGATTCAGATAACACATCTGATAGTGATTCTGATAACACATCTGATAGTGATTCAGATAACACATCTGATAGTGATTCTGATGATTTTGTGACTGTGATTGGAAATATACCTGTTTTAATGATACCATGTCAAAAAATCAATTTAAAAGACAGTGGAAGTACAATGATAAAAAATTTTAAACAACATTATGGTAAATGTCAAAAATGTGATATCTACAATAATAATCAATTTGAACTTTTGAATGAACTTGATAAAAGGAATATTGAATTTGAAAAGTTAGATGATTGTTGTGATCTGGATGATATTTATGATAAATATATCAACTTAAATCAATATGTTTTTGAATTTGAAAAGAAAGTTGATATGATACCAATAAAACTAGTTCTAGTGAATGATCCTGACAACACATATTATAAATGTTTTTTTGTTGTATCATAGCATGAAAAATTGATAAAATTATTCTATTTACATTTATATTGTACTTATTAAGAACATTACACCATGTCCAAAACCAAGAAATTTACATTTAATCTGGATAATAATGAAGAACAGCCAGTATCAGCAGGTGGTGTACTATTTTATAGAAAATCAAAAAAATCAATTGATTTACTATTAGTGAGTAGTAGGGGGATGTTTGAAGATTTAGGTGGTAGAGTTGATGCTGCTGATAAAACTATTTTTGAAACAGTTAGTCGTGAGGTTAAAGAGGAAAGTAATGAGCAATTTTCCAAAAGTGATATTTTAAAAAGAGTAAAAGCATGTGATAATTATATATACATGGCAAGATCAAAATATGTGGTTTATATTTTACCTGCCACTGATGAAGAGGCAAAATTAGAATCAAGTGCATTTGGTGACAGGGAAATCCATGATGATATTGCTAGAACTATCAAATGGATACCTCTTAAAAAATTTCTGCAAAAAGAAGTTATTGAACATAAATTAAATTGGAGATTAAAAAGTAAACAGTTATTTGATAAACTCAAGCAAATTGAAAATCGAATTTTGAGTTGCAAGAGTGTTTTTTCATCATCTGAAGATTCTAATGGTGGCAAAGAATAATTATTTTATTATACTATACAAATGCTTACAATAAGTGATATATTAACATGTATCAATAATATGTCCAAGCAGACAATTATTCAATTTAATACACAATGCAGAAATGGTACTATAAAGCATAACAATTGCAATTTCTTGTTCTTGGGAAAAGGTGGTGAGGGATGTGTTTATAAAGTTGGTAATTATGCAGTTAAATTTTATAAATCATCAAATGACAAGAATCAAAGCAATGAACTTGTATCAATGATGCATTGCACAAAACTATTTGAAAAAAATGTCACCAATCAATTAATGAAATTAGAAGGACATACAGTTGTTCATAATTATACAGTCATTATTATGAAATTAATCAGTGGTAGTTTAGAGGATTGGATATTGCAGTCACATAGTGAACAAGAATGGTATAAAATGATTTTCCAGGTTACATATGGTGTATTATGTTTGCAAAAATGTTTAAAAATGTTCCATTCTGATCTGAAACCAAAAAACATTTTATTTAAAACACTTGATACACCTATTACCATTAATTTCAAAGTTCAAAATGAATTGGACATAACATTTGAAACAAATACAGAATTTTATCTAGCTGATTTTGGTCATGCACAATCATTATTATTCAAAAAAAATAAACTATCAAATAGTAATATTGAAAATGCACTTGAAAATAATACCGACTTGGAACATCTATCTGAATTTAATAAAAGACTCATTGTATCAATATTATTAGAAAACTATTCAATAGAACAAATTATTTCACTGGCAAAAGATGACCCAAATGTAACATCATATATTAAAAATGAAAGAAATAAGCTGACAGAAAAATTTAAAAATTTTCCACCACATGTTTTAAATAATATGATCAAACGGAGCATATCTTATTATGTTTATGAAAAAGGTTATGTTTTAACTGATTCACTTGATCAAACTAAAATTAAACTCCCCCCAGACATAATAGCACAGTTTCTGCCAACATTAAATACCAAAATAAATATTATTGAGTTGTTAAAGAAAATCATGGAGCATATTGATAAATCAAAAGCAGTACCAAAACATAAATATTGTCTCACTATGTTATTATAATGTCTCACATCATAAAATGTCTCAAACATATGCCTATTGACATATTTAATAATTTACTTCATAATGAAAATTTATTAAAATATCAAAATTTGGACTTTGTCTATATCAACAAAGGTTCAGAAGGTTATGTGTATTCTGTGGAAAAATATGCTTTAAAAGTGTATACAAAACCAATTGCTGAAAGAGGGATTGTGGGAAGAAGAGAATTAGATGCAATGACATTATGCAAGAAATTAGTTGATGACAATGTAACAATTCATGTCTTGAGCATGGTAGATTTTGCCATCATTCATGGACATTTAGTCATTCTGATGGAATTGGTTGATGGCAGTGTGGAAGATTGGGTCCTTGAAAAACACAATGATCAGGAATGGTACAAAATGATTTTTCAAATTATGTATGGAATTATGTGTTTGCAGGAATGTCTAAAAATGTATCATTATGATTTGAAACCTAAGAACATTTTATTTAAAAAACTCAATAAAACAACAACACTAAAATTTATTATCAGTGATATACTAAATATTACATTTGAAACCGATACTATCTTTTATATTGCTGATTTTGGTCATGCACAATCATTATTATTTAAATCAAATGAAATATCTAATGATGCAATTAAATTAGCTATCATTAACAATGCAGACTTGGAACATTTGATCAATCTCAACAGAAAACTTATTATACGCACCATTGACAATAATTATTCAACAGATGAACTGATTAACATTGGCAAACACAATAAACAAATGATGGATTATGTTAATTCCAATCTTCAGCGTCTTAAAAAAATACAAAAAAAAATGAAGTTAGCTGAATTTAAATATCAGTTCTTAGTCAAAATAGGAATCATAAACTACATTATTGACCACAAAATAATAAATACAGATGATATTCAAAAAAATAAACAAAAACACTTTAATCTTTATTTTCCATCAGATACAATATCTATAACACTTTCTAATTTAGGCATTAAGGATTCACTTACTAATTTAATAAAACAAGTGGATAAACATATTGAACAAACTAAAAATACTCCAGATATTACACAATGTTTAAAACTGTCAAGCTAGACACTTTGTCTGAACATATGACATATTTTTATCAAGACCTAACCATAATTGTTCACTGTTATTACATTGGTCATATACATATTGTTGATAAAATGATGAATACAATGTTTCAACTAATTGTACATAGTCAAGAGTTGTATTTATTTGCAAGCATGATCCATGTTTAAAAAATTCATGTTCAAAAAGAATCACTTTTTCATTTGTATCACATGTGCCATCAGCAGTTGAATTGAACCAACATGTTTTTATAAAATCATCAAACTCATTTGGATATTCATATGTTAATCTTTGATATGAACAACATGTTGGATAACCACATGATTGACATTCATCACATTCATTTGGCCATAACCCGTGAATTTTATATCTTGACACATCAGTATCATATAAAAATGTAAAATAGTAATTTAATACAGTACATGTTGATGGACTATATTGTTCGTCAACATGTAAATTATTTTGTTTTTGTAGATAGGCTGTAATTGCAATCAGTGCCATAGCCAGTTTTAATTTAAGATTTGATAATTTCATGTCTATTTATTATAAATATCATTAAGTATATGCACATGTTGAACATATTTCAGTTTTTTAATTTAAATAATTGTTTCTGCAGCAGTTTTAATGGTACTTAATGTAGGTTTTGTATCTGTTGATCTAAACATATGTTTCATAAGGTCTTTTACAAAAAATCTATCTTCTATCAAAATAATGTCATCTATAATTTCCATTGATTTGCTTGTTTCCTCTATTTTGCTAAATTTATATAAGTTTCCAGTATCAATTTCTCTCAAATCCCACTGTTGATGTGTAAACCATAAGTGAATAAAAAAGTTTGCAGTGTTCATAGTTTTTTCTTTGTGTTTTTTACTGGCAGCATCCGACAATTTTATTTTATTTATTTCACTTGTGAATTTTTCTCTGATATACCTAATATTATCTGTATCAATTAAATACATATCATCATCATCATTAATTGCCATAATATCATCCACAAATCGACCAAATATATTGATTTCATCTATATGTTTTTCAGCTAAATAGGTATACATTTGTAAAGATCTATGACGTGGTCTTAATGGGAATCTCCGCTTTCTATCATATCTTGCATCATTTTGTGCAGTTTTTAAGACCTGCAAAAATATTAAAGACACATAGCACATAATAAAACAATATCCTCTAATGTCAGCAATTATATTTTCATCATAGTCTTTTCCCTTAGTAGTTCTGTATATCACATATTCTGTGATCAATTTATCTACATAATTTTTGCTTTCAGTTATAGTATGATATAAGACCTTATGACTTTTTGAAAGATACTCAAATACTGTTATAATATTTGGCAACTTTACTCCAAAAGTCATTTGTGGAATCCATCTGGACTCATTTATTGATGATATTTCAGAATCCGGTATGTAATAATATTTTATATCGGGTGTTGAAAATGGTGTAATGATTTTTAGATTTGATTCTATTATTTTTTCCTCTATTATTTTTTCATCTTCAACTGCTGTCACATAAAATACTCCATTATCAATTACCATATTGCTGCTAAAATGTTGTTGCAAAAACTGTATGCATTTATTCAATGTTATCAGTATCACATTTTCAGATTTCTTTACATCAAAAAATGTAAAATGATATTCAACATGTGTATTATACAATTTAACCTTATATTTGCCATCATCTACTTTATTTTTTATTTCATAATTAGTTTCATCTAATTGATATATCTCATCTCTACCATTTCTAATACAAAATAATAAATCAATGCCATCATTTCTTAATTTCTGCAAAATATTCTCGGATTGTTCTTCACATTTTCTAATCATATTTGAATGACTAGTTAATCCTACTTTTTTATTTGCAAGAGTATCTCCTGTCAACTTTATTTCTAAATGATAATCATCTAACTTTTCACTTAATATTTCAACATGATCATCATCAATGTAACTATA
>Ga0214921_10011139_pt1 | contig 10982 bp, 5 predicted proteins | sample LL1505_MetaG_FD_177992 | JGI IMG/M metagenome (GOLD analysis project Ga0214921, IMG submission 177992) | Freshwater microbial communities from Lake Lanier, Atlanta, Georgia, United States - LL-1505 | ecosystem: Environmental > Aquatic > Freshwater > Lake | place: USA: Georgia | collected 2015-05-28
TAATTTGAAACGTGCTTTATTTATAGAGGTAATACTAGATTCAGAGATCCATGATGGTGGAAATGGATTGAATATAATATTAGCACGTGATGATAACATAGCACAATATGCATTTCGAATTAAGAAATGACATACTGCAGGTTGCGCCCTCCATAGGCTAGATATATAATTATCTTGTATATCTACAGGCTTAATTATTGTTTTTGTATTAGCTTTTTTCAACTGATTTTTTGTATTACTATCAGTAGCAGCCATTTTGAAAATATCTTGGAAATATCTTGGAAATATATTCGACAGTAATAAAATATAATAAAAAATATTACAAATAAAATAAAATCAATTTTTTAATATCCTCTAGTATCTGTAAGTTTCAAGCTTCAAGGCTTCAGGCTTCAGGCTTCAGGCTTCAGGCTTCAGGCTTCAGGCTTCAGGCTTCAGGCTTCATTCTGATAATACAGCTTCCAGACACGTAATGAATCTTTCCGACCATATCGATGAGCCCGACCAACTACTTGCATTTCAATATCAGACTGCATCTTATGTAATATGATAATATCACTAGTATTCTCTAAGTTGAGCCCACTTCCAAAATATTTAGAATTTATCAACAACACGTTTATTTTATCATCCTGTTGGCGATATGTTTGCACCGTATTAGTAATACTAGCCCCAGTGCCGCGAATTCGAGCATAAGTCAAACCATATTTATCTAAGATGTTAGTAATCTTGCTATTTAATGTGCTTTCATATTCCGTGAAAATAAGATATTTCTTAACTGGATTATCTATGTTGAGCGCGAAAATCTTATCCATATTTTCATATTTACTGTATTCGGGTGCTCCTAGACGTAGTTCTTCTAGACGTGCATTATATGTATCGCCTTTTCCAGTAGCAGCCGCAGATTTATTTTTCTTAGTTTCTGTATCTACCGAGTGTGCACTTACAATTTCCTCCTTAGTCTTATCACTAATAACTAGCAAATTCTTCATTACTAGTTCAGATTTGCACATAGGGCAAACCTCCTTAGAACTAAGTGCGGCGGCAATACAATTCAAGCAAAACTTATTACTGCAACAAGGTGTAATAGCCGGATTTGTAAAATCATCATAACAAATGGGGCAATTTTCAACTTCCTTAACCCGTTCCTCAATGCACGCGATTTTGCGCTTTAAATCAGCAATTGCGGTTCGTTTATTGATAATACTAATTGATTCATTGTCAGGAACGTATTTTGGATTTTCTATTGCCACACGCAACTCATATTCTTTGACTTTGAGATCATCTTGATATTTACGGGTGACTATTTCAATGACATTGGACTCATCACCTACAGCAACATCAAGTTTAGTGATAACCCCAGCAATATCACCTGCATTAAGCATTTGCAATACATCATGAGATACTACACCTTGTAATACCAGGATATTAGCATTATCTTTGCTTATGACTATGATTGTTTTCAATTCGGGTAGAGTCATTGATGCTTCTATATATTCCGGATGGTTGATTAAGTAAATCTTGTAATTTTCACTTACATTTTCAAATAATTCCTTAATCATTTTCATAATAAAACCGGTAGAATTAACTGTCCTTTCTCTAGAATTGTAAAAATATCCAGTAGGATGGTGAATTTGTTTCCAAATATAACCACTAGAAGTCATCATACTTTGGATACTGCTAGTAATAAGCCACGTAAATCCGCGACAGACTTCTACCATTCGATGTCCTTTGATAGCATTACACTCATCTATAATCAAACGATTCACAGTATATTTATCACGGTTCAAGTACAATGCGAATAGGTTCCAGAATGTTGCACTAACTAGAATGACATCATTTGCTTCAGTTGCACGTTTATCTAGATGTCCAAAAGTTTCTGTAAATGCTTTCAGAGAATCAGACAATAAATTAACAGAGTTTTGTTCAAAAGCCTGATGTAAGCGTTGTATATCGGTAACCTTGATAGCACCTGCCGTGAGCTCATTATTTTTAATTTGCTTGGCGATTGTATCAACTTGGACGTTTAATTTATTAATTTCTTCTATTATTTCATTATATTTTTTCTCGTCAGCGTTACGTTCAGGAGAACCCATTTTTTTAGAATGCATATTAGCAATTTTAGATTGCATATTAGCAAATGAAGCATAAGAATCCTTTCTTAATTGAATTATTTTAGAATTAAGTTGCTTCTTTTCTTTTTCTAATTCTCGATTACCTGTTTTTTTGCTAGTAGATTTGCATATTGCTTGTGGTTGTGGCTCTAGCTCTTGTTGTATTTTCTCGGCTTGAATAGCTTCTACTTCGGCTTTGCTGCGTTTAGTAATTACGCCTTTCTTTTTAGCAGTAGTTATATCAGTTGAAGCAACCTGTTTTTTTTTAGCAGATGTCTTTTTAGATAACGCCGTTTTTTTAATAACTTTGTATTCTTCTGATGCTTCTACTGCAGCTTTCGCTTCCATATCTGCTTCCGCATCTACTTCTACATCTGCTTCTAAATCTTCATCACCATCATCTGGTCTAACTATTTCATCATCTTCTTTTGCAATCATTGAGAATTCCTTTCCTTTAAAACCACATCTAGCATCTGCTAGACCAAAAACATCTTTCGCTTTTTGAATTGTATAGAATTTCAAACCACTACCTTCTAGATAGGTTTTCCATTGTCCTACTAGACTATGGGGTACTACTAATATATTGGTATTTAGCCTGTTGAGTTCATTAGTCTTAATTTCATTACACCCCCAAGTCGCACTACGAAATGGCAATTGCTTAATATGGAAATGCTTTGCTTCATTTAATAGTGCCATAACACAATAGGATTTCCCAGCACCTACTTTATCACTCAAGACACCTACATTAGTATAATGTGATGTTATTAGTTCTAGGGAAGTATCTTCCTGTTCGGGATGTTTTACAATACGTTTTACATTGAATAACATTTTTTCCAATTCTAACATATAATATAACGTCGTAAGTTGATGATTTTTAAGAATATATTTACCCATTGGCTTAGTAGGAATAAAAGACTTAGAACTATCTAGATAATAAATATTATTATATGCGACTCTATCAGCAATGGGATTTATTTCATCAAATGTAAATAATACATTATGTTTTTTAGTTAAATCAGTTTCTAGCACAATCTCTGCGCGGTCCTCAGTAATATTGATTATATCATCTAGAGATGCCATTATACAAATATCTGTTAATGATACTGGTATATTTAAATTCTAAAAATCAATTTTTTGTTTTTTAATACGTATCCTTTAACCGGGTTTTTAACGCAAAAACCCAAATAACTATTTAAGGAATAATAAAAAAGGGGAAAAAGGCAAAACAGGCAAAACAGGCAAAAATGTGGTTATAGTGATTTATTATCACTGCTTAAATAATCGTATGTTTCTTTTATAAATCGCAATGCATTTATTATACCACGTGTGGGTGCGCTATTACCAGAAGTATTCATATTAGAAGATTGAACACTAGTTGAAGAACCGCTTTCGGAACTAGGAGGTGTTCTTACATATCTATTATTTCTACCAACTATATTTATAGGTTTTGATGAAAATATATTATTAGGCATATTATTGTGCGGGCTTGTTGCTATTATTGCGGGAATATCATCTTGAACTAAATCACTTAAATTAATTTGATTTGCACATTCTAGTTGTTTTTGTTGTTGATTTGTTTGTTTTGATTCTTCAGATAATCTAGATGATTTTAGACTAAATGTAAAACTTTTATCTATGGATGTATGCCGACGTTCTGGTTTAGGAGAATTAGTATTTATATTTAAATGATCACTGAATTTTAATCCACTGCTAGACGATGATGTTAATTTTATTATTTCTGTTTCCGCAGTAGTAGTATGTGGTGTGGTAGTATGTGGTGCGGTAGTAGTATGTGGTGTGGTAGTATTAAAATCAATTAAATCATAACATAATGGATTTTCTATTAATCGGTTTTCTTCCTCTAGAATTATATTATTAGAAAACCATTTATGACTAAAAAAATCATCCCAATCTACTCTTCCAGATTTATCGCGATTTAATAAATTACATAGCAGATTAAAACAATCATCGGAAATAAGAGTTCTATCTATCTTATCTAAATTAATTTTTTCAGTATTTACTTGATGAACTAAATGTTTTATATTCTTTGCAATGAATGGTGGTGTTCCAGTAATTAATTCATATAGAATAACACCTAGAGACCATAAATCGGATTTGGAATTATATTGTTGATGGTTAAGAAGTTCTGGAGACATATAGATTGGACTACCACAATAGGTAGAGAACAAATCTTCGTGTTCTGGTGGCGTATGTAATTCAGTTTCTAGATTGATATATCTAGCTAATCCAAAATCGGTAATTTTAATATGAATGGGACTAGTTAGTAAAATATTTTGTGGTTTCAAATCACGATGAACTATATTCCTAGTTCGTAAATATTGCAACGCATCTCTTAATTGCAACATATAATTTTGTATGTGTTTATGACTAAATGGTTTTTTGTTTTGAAATTTCTGCAAATCTCCATATTGACAATACTCCATAATTATGTATACAGATGTATTATGTGATAGTGGGTTCGGTTGTGGTTGTTGTGGGTGCGGTTGTGGTTGTGATGTATTTGATTCGTAAATTACATCTAGAACACGCACTATATTAGGATGGTCTAGAGCACGATGAATTTCTATTTCTCTTTTAATATAATTTTTTATAGGTTCCCCATTGAGTTTTATTTCTTTTATAGCAACAATATAATCACTATAAATATGTTTTCCTTTATGAATTGAAGCAAAGGCGCCTTTTGCGATATTGGTGTGGGTTATTTGATATTCACCAACCTGCTTCATTCTACTTTTCTAGAAGAACTTTTTATACAAATAAATATTTTACAGATAAAGGTGCAATAGATATTTAATGAATGTATATTCCTATTATTTATTATTTATATCCTAATTTTACAATTTTACAATTCTTATTTACATACAAATAATATCTAGATTTATTACAGATATACGCACCCCAACTTTGATAAATGGATGAAGGTAATTCAAAATCTACTATTGCTATAAAGGGTGGTGGATTATTTGGTAGTAGTAAGTCTTTTGGAGGTGTAATTAAAAAGACTAAAAGTAGTGAGTCTAGTTTAATAAAGAATTATGAATCTATGGAAAAAGCTACAAAAAATTATAATAAGTCATTCAAGGAACATTTGACAAATCTTAATAAATTAGATGACTATGCACAATTTTCTGGTATGAAAAATCTGTTTCAAAAAGTCATTATGAAGAAAGTAATCACTTCTGGGGCAAAGGTCGATACCAGTATGCCTCTATTATTCCGTAATTTTCATATTGAAAAAGAACCCACTCCAAGTGCATTTCGCCGGGAACATATTCTTAATCAAGTGCGATACATATTGGAAACTAGTTTTGCTGGTCGTGAACATATGCTAATTAAGTATATGTCTGTAGAAATAGGAAAATCCCAATTCATTCTTCATATTACTACTATTGAAAATATTAAAAAGAGCAAAAAACTAGACCATAATGGATATGTAATTGATGCTGGAGGAACTCGTGCAGCACTGAAAGATATTCTTAGCACAACTAAGAAAAATCTAAAACGTCGGACTGCATTGGTTGAAATTGGTCGTGGTAGCAGTTCTGCGCGGAGTTCTAAAAGAAAAAGAACAAAGAAAAATTACAGCACAAGTAGCACATCAAGCTTATTAAGAAGTAAAAAGTCATCTGGAAAATCTAATAAATCTAGAAGCCATTCTGGAATTGCAAATGAAGATGATTCTAGTATGGATGATCTAGATATCGGTAATAGTAAAGAATCAATAAAATCTTTAGCACGAACAAAGAAGGAGCCTTCCAATAAATTATCTAGTATGATTGATTTGAAATCTATGAAATTATCTAGCAAGCAATCTAAACCTAGTATATATAAACGTCCATCTGAAAAACGCCCGGCACCTGCAGCTGCACCTGCATTACCAGCACCAGGACACGCACCAGCTCAACCTCAACGCCCTGCAGGCATACCTTTAGCTCCTGGTGCAATGCCACCTGCACCACTAACTGGAGATTTTGCAGGTAAAAAACAAGAGATTCTTGGTGGACCAGCGCCCAGTGCGGTGTTTTCACCACTACCTGGTCAACAACCAGCACAACCACAATACCAACCAGCACAACCACAACAACAAAAATATAAACCGTGTAAAGAAAATACAGATGCAACTAGTTGCCAAGCTGACCCGACATGCTTTTGGAATGCTAGTAAACAATACTGTGGATACAATAAACAACAACAAGGATATGGGCCTGGAGCTGCACCAGGTGTGCCTAATCCATTTGGTGCTGCACCCGGAGCTGCGCAGCCAGGTATCGTATTCCCTGCACCTGCTGCAGCACCATTATCACCACCACCTATGATTGAAGCAATTTAATTAAAAATTATTTTATGTTTTGATTTTTATGGATTTTGTTTTGATTTTGTATTTTTATTAATATTAGGTATAGATAACTGCATATCAACAAGAGTTGAAGATATTTCATAATAGTATTCTATGGCAAATATTTATCCTTCTATACTATAGTATATGCAATAGGTATAATTCCTAGCTATGGAAACATATTTAAAACTAGCATCCGTACGAAACGATAAGACTTGTAATTGTATATCACCATTCTATATCAATGACATAACCGGAATAAATCCAAATACTGGGCGGGAATACAGCTCAGAAGATATAAATATTATAAAAACCGCGCTATACCGCATATCTGCAGCTAAAGGTTGTAATGTCACCACTTGCTGTGATCCTAATGACCCAACTGCTATGCCAGATGCAGCTTTTACTAAACAATTCACTCAGAAATATCCTAAAATTATGCCTATGTATGAGGGTTCACAATTAATTTCGATAAAGCTTTCTACAACTAAGGATGTTAAAGAATCCGGATGGCAAGACCCATTGCCTTATTTCATCTGTAAAATTACCAAAGCAACTATCCAGCCCACATCAGAACCTACCATCTTCCGAGCAGTTAATCTAGTAAATGATTGTTATAATGATTCCTGTAATTCAGCAGAGACTATAACTATAAATAATCTTTTACAGAATTCTAGTGCTGATATGAAATATACTACAGTTGATGATGCTAGAGTGACACAAGCTATTCTAGAGGGTAATATTTCATATGTTAAAGAATACGTGCGAAAATATAAACAAGTAGATATTCCTCTTACCAATGATGATTATCGAAACCGAATGATTCATCTAGCAGCCGGCGCAAAATATAATGATATTCTTACTATGCTAATTGCACTAAAAGCTAATTTAAAAATTCAGAATAAACTAGGAGAAACCCCTATTCATTTTGCAGTACGTGGCCGTAACCTAGATAATATTGCGACTTTATTAAGCCAAGGTGTAGACTTAACTATTCCCACCACAAAGGGTGAAACACCAATGTTCTATGCAATGGCTACCGGAGATATGCGTGTAGTGAATATGTTATATACCAATAATTCCCCTGTTCTAGGTGTGGATGCACTAGGGAATAATCTTATTCATTATTGCATTCAGAATTGTCCTAGTTATAAAGAAAATGACTCAACAGTGCCTAATACCAAGAGTGAAATAATCCAATGGTTAATTGAACATGGTGTTAGTACAGAACAAAAGAATAATGCTGGAATAACACCGCTAGAACTTACTAGCCGTCAGATTAATCGTGAAATTAATCGGGAATGCGCGATGGGTATTCAAGCGGAACAGGCAGATGTAGTTGAAAAATTCTTTGGTGGTGGTAGTAATATCAGAAATAAAAACAATCGTAGAACTGCACAGCAAGAGCACTTTTCTAATCCTTCTAGCGGTACTAGTGGTACTAGTGGTGCAAGCGAACAAGACTTATCCGAATATACTCCGGAACATCTATCTCTTCTAGATATTCAGACTAAACTATTTAATAATATAATTCGTAATAATCCTAGCAAATATGGAGGATATATCAATGTAACAGAAATTCCAAAGGGGGCACCAATTGAGGTGCTAGATACAGTTTGTGTGGGCGGTAGTGGTATTACCGGTAATGAAGATAGTGATGAATGCCTAGCTAAAGGAGGACAGATAGTTAAAATCAAGAATAAAACTACCAAAATAAAATTGGAACTAATTCCGGAAGAACAAAGTGTCACAGATACCGTATCACAACGTGAATTATATTATAACAAAGACCCAAAACGAATTCCAAAAAATACGGTTCCATCTATATTACAGGATTATAACTCTAGCGTGATGAAAGCCCCAATTAAATCAACACCACAACTAACTCCGCAAACTACAGTAGGAATGACTTATCCAATTGCAACTGGTTCTAATAATCTATTACAAACTCTAGAAGATAAAATAGGTTTATCTAGCACCGAAACTACACATCCACAAACTACTATGGCACTATCTAATAGCACATCTAGCCAAGCAACGGCACCTATGATAACTGCTAGTTTGCCAACAGATTTAAATACAACACCTAGTGCAACACATAGCACTACTACAGCAAAAGCAAACGCGCTATCTACTGATGAACACCCATCAATTTTAGATGAAAATAATGCAATCGTAAGCAAATGCCGGCGGGATGCAATGCGTAATTCAGAAAAAATGCAAAAAACAGCTACTACTATACAAAATACTACCAGTTCCGCTGAAATACCAACTACAACTATTACAGCACCCTTATCACAAGAAATTACAAAGGTAATATATGAATATCGTAGTTCATTTTATGGTTTGCTAGTTATTGTGCTTCTAGCAATATTGGGATTTATTGGTTACAAATGGTTTGTACCTGCTTCTAATTTATCTTTATCTGCATCTTCATCATAGGCATATCCTAAAAAAAATGATAAATATTTTAAAGATATCCTTAAACTGGGATTGAGAATCAAGACTGGTTAAAGCATAACCTAAAACCAGAATATCCTAGGAATACATATGCATATACTTAGTCTTATCTTCTTCATCGACTGAAGAATGTTTTTCCTTAATTTCCTTATAAATTCTAACAGCTTCTTGAATATCGGTTTTTTGTATCTTTTTCTTGGTAGCATCTAATTCAGCTTCGGTAGAAATGCATAGCAACCGCCTAGAATGTGCTTTCTTACAACACGCAAATAATGTTGCCATATCACCACCGAAATTAGGAAATATCTCCATATGTCCCTTGATAATCTCACCAACTTCTTCTAGACTAGAACTAAGAGACCATTTCTGGCCTTCTAGATATTTCTTGAAAATCTGTGCGAGTTCATCGTGGGTATAACCTTTTATTTCAAAATGATGAGTGAAACGTCGTGCTAGACCTTCATTTTGGGAAAAGAACTTTTCATATGTCGGTTTCTTATATCCTGCAACTACACATACTAAGTCATGAGCGTGTTCGGAAAGGTACATATTAATCATATCTATAGCTTCCCGGGCAAAATCCCGATCGCTGGTAGGGGCTAATGAATAAATTTCATCTAGCAAAAGAACCCCGCCCAGAGCTCGTTCTAGCACCCTACGAGTCTTGGGTGCAGTCTGACCGATATATTCACCTATTAAATCATCCCGTTTGGCGCATACTACTTTATCAGTTTTGAGAAAACCAAGACGATTATATATCTTTGCAATTATATGTGTGAGTTGTGTTTTACCAACACCTGGCGGACCGGTAATTACAGTGTGCAACATATCTACATTTTTATCATCTAGATTCTGCAAATAGTAAATAAGTTGGTCGAATATAATTTTCTTTACATCTGCCATTCCAACCAGGTCTTTTAGTTCCTCTAGAGGTGCAACAAGCTTATTTAGTTGCTTTAGATTGAGATTATAGCGCTTTCGCTTACGACTGTCATATGATTTACCTAGAGCAATCAAATCATCAATAGTTTTTATATTATCTCCAACCCATTCGTATTCTAGAGGGATATCATCTTCTTCTTCAGTATCAGTTTCTGTACCATCAACATTTGAATTTGAATTTGAACTTTCGCACGTTTTTTTATCAATATTATGCAATCTATTTAAAATTTGCTGAAAGAATAATAGACCGGGTTCATTTTGGTTTTCATTACACCCAGATGAATTACATCTTGATAAATTATGTTCTCCTTGCAAACTACTAGGGGGTGGATAATATCTTGGTAAATTATTTTGTTGATTATTTTGTTGATTATTATAAGATTTGTCATCTTTTTTAACTTTTTTATCTTTATCTTTACCTTTATTCGTGTTGTTTGTCTTTTCAGTGTCTTTTTTAGGTGAATTACCAATATTATTATCATTAACAGGATTTAAAAATACAAAATGCATTTTAGGTACATCTGTAAATAATGGATTAGGAACATTAGGGGCTATACCCGTATGGCTTTGCAAAGAAGGTGGAATAGGTGGTAATGAATTAGATGAATTAGGTGAATTATTTGAATTCTTTTGATTTAATAGATCAAGACATTTACCACAAATGTCTAAGTCACCAAAATCATCAGTAAATACAAAGTGAAAATTATTTATATTATCAAGTAATACACCACAATTATTACAATATAATTCAGGTTCATTGCTTTTTTTAGGTGTATTGTGCACGGGTTTTTTACTAGGTCTGGAATCTAATTTAGTACTCTTGTTTTTACGGTTATTACCATTATTTTTATTGGACATTTCAAAGTATAATTGGATTTAATATCTAATTGTATCTAGCCTAATTAAATATCTTTTATGTAATATTAATAATGTTTGAATAATTGAATAATTAAATCAATTTTTTATTTATCACCATTAAGAAAATGAATTTGATTGCAGCAGATTATAAATATTAATTTCTAATAACTTGAATATAAAAGATTTCATATGTGATAGATATTACTCTAGAATACCGGATATTCTATAGCCAATAAAAAATTGAAATTTATTAA
>Ga0214921_10011140_pt1 | contig 10982 bp, 6 predicted proteins | sample LL1505_MetaG_FD_177992 | JGI IMG/M metagenome (GOLD analysis project Ga0214921, IMG submission 177992) | Freshwater microbial communities from Lake Lanier, Atlanta, Georgia, United States - LL-1505 | ecosystem: Environmental > Aquatic > Freshwater > Lake | place: USA: Georgia | collected 2015-05-28
AATTTTATCCTTTGAGTGCCTAGTTTGATTTAATACTTTTTCTATTAGACTTAAAATGCCCGTATAGCTTTCTTTTCCAGTTGGTTGTAATTTTCTTCCAACTTCTCTTAATAAGATTCCTGCAATAGTTTTGATTCTTCTTTGAGCTTGATTTGCTTGTTTTCTTCTTTTAGGGTGATGCGCAAAACGAAGTGCCACTTTTAGTGTCTTAAGTTCTTTTTTAAAAGTTTGCTTAAGTTTAATGCCTTGTTTTTGAGCTATTTCTGTGAGTTTTAGAATTGATTTTAATCTAAGTTTAGTGTCTGTTGGGAATGTTATATTTTTTTCTTGAACAGTAGTATCGGTGATAACCTCTTCAGCTTGTTCAATTTTATCTTTATGCAACTCTAAACTCAATGTGAATATTTTCAATACACCCTCTTCTCCAATTCTTTTTCTAAAATGCACTAAATCAGATGGGTCACAAGGTAAATCCCATTCAAAATGAATTCCTCCTGTAAAATATTGATAATAAAGATTTTGCTTCCACTCTTCAACAATAACTTCGTCTGATTTATTAAACATTTGTTTTAAAATCAATAAACCAGCCATCAGCCTTATTGGTTTAGAAGGTGCACCTTTGAAAGCATAGAATTTGGCCAAATCAGCCTCTAGGCTGGTCCAATTGATTTTTTGACATAAAACAACCAAAGGGGATTTAAGATCAATAAATGAACTTAAAAGTGGCTTAAAAATATTGGCTTGAGGAGCAGATTGATTGGGTGACTTGCCTAGCATAAGCTTTGTTTTCTCTCAGAATATGCACTAATTTACAATAAATCTAAGAGAATTCCAAGAAATCTAATAACTTAATTCGTTGTATTATAGTTGATTAATTATTTTTAAGGGACGACTATCTAACTGATAACCCCAATACAAATAATTGATGGTGCTATCTAACAAAGCTGGTCGTTCGGCTCTTAATTGAGGAGCCATGATTACCAAACTTTGCCACAAACTCATGGTGTATGAAATATGTCTATCGTACCAATTTGAAGTTTGATGATTGGTTTGTACCCAATAACTTAATCCTGCATAAAAATTTTGTTTTAAAGAATCTACATTATATAAAGTAGAACTAGGGTTGCTGTAAGCCGATGCAATATCATTTAAGCGAGTTAAATGCGTTTTAATATTAGAAGTAGAACTGTAACTTATATTTGAAAAAGCACCTGTATTGAGTAATTGTCTGCATAAAGTATTTACACTACTTGCAGTTGGGTTTGTTAATGCATTGTTATACAACCAAGTGTACATTTTGTCAATATCTGCCGAATAGTTACTTGCAGTTGTAGTAATTAACACATTATCTAAATAATGATTTCGTGTACTTAATGCATTGGCAGTAGCTTTCATTCTAAAAGCTACATAAAGTTTACTTGCAGTTGTAAAACTAGCTAATGAAATTTTGCCCGAATTGGTATAAGTATTGCCTGTAGCCCAAGTTGCTGAGGCAGTTAGGCTTGTCCAAGTTGCAGAATTCGGATTGCCAGTTCCAGTGTAATTTGTAGAAACCAACACATCCATAAAATTGAAAGTATTGCTCCCAAATTGCCATTTATAATCAAATGAAAGCTGAGGAGAATTACTTCCTTGCATATTTACAGGCGAAGAAATCAACCAAGTTTCAGCAGAAGTATTGGTGATAGCATTTATTCTGGCTTCGGTGCTGTTGCTGTGCATCCAATCTGAAGTACCAGAAACTTTATACGAAGTCCAATTTGGGAAATTACTTGCGTCGAACGATTGGTCAAGAAGGATAAATTGGGCATTTGCGTTTGACAAACAAAGGGTGAGCAACAATAAGATACTCATCAAAATAGAATTGATTGACTTCATACAATATTGGGAATAAGGTTAGAACACACAATACGTTTGAAAGCGAAAAAAGTAACTTGAAAATGGGGAAATTAATTTATTTAGGTTTCAAGAATAGATATTAAATTATCTTTAATTTGAAGAAGTAAATGGCGATTAAAAAATTAAATTTTTTAATCTAATTATAGTTCCAAGCTTTGATTTATGAAAAATATAATTAAGCTTTGCATACTTAAATTGCCAAAATAAAATTCTTTAAATTAGTGAAAACTAAAATATATGTAATATTCTTTATTGTTTTAGGAATATTTTCGACTAGCTCAATTGCCCAATCACTTAATGGATTTACTTTTCAAGGTATAGCACTTGATGCAAATAATACAACCATGGCAAGCAAAGTATTGTCATTTAGAGTATCAATTTATAATAGTGCTACACTTCAAACAATATTATATTCAGAAACCTTTCCATCAGTAAAAACCACCGAAAATGGTGTTTATACTTTTAATATTGGAACTGGAACTTCGCCTTCTTCAAATTTTTCAACTATAAACTGGTCATCAGGCAGTAAATATTTGTATGTAGAAATGTTGGTTGGAAGTACATATACAGCTATTGGCTTACCGACTTTAATTAAAAGTGTTCCTTTTGCTTTTTATGCAAAAGACGCTGTAAGTACAGCCAAAATACAAAATGTAAGCATTTCCACTATAAGTCCAGTTGACGGACAAACTTTGGTTTATTATGATTTAACAAATGAATGGAAACCTACAAATATAAATTATACAGCAGGTGCTGGAATTAATATAACAAATGGTGTAATAACCAATACAGCTCCAAGTACTTATAAAGTTGCAATTTTAAGAGATATAAAAAATAGAGAACAAGGTGGTGGTTCTGTGGTAGCTAATATTTGGAATGTTAGAGACTTAAATACTATAGATGACCCATTTAAGATAATTAAAACTTTTACAAACAGTTCGTTCACACTCGTTCCTGGCATTTATGAAATTGAGGTTGAAGCTCCATTTATTGGCACACAAGCTACTTATGTATATTTATACAACAAAGACATTGACAAATCAGTAGGTTCAAGTGAAATATATAGTGATTCGAGATATTTCATGAATGTTAATTCAAAATTTAAAGTCTATCTAAATATTACTACTGAAAAAACTTATCAAATAGGATATAGATGCCAAAGTGTAGGTAATGCTAATTATGCATTAGGTAATCAAAATTATACAACTGACGATCAATTGCAAAATAGATTTACCAAAGTAACAGTAATAAAAATCAAATAATTAAGTGGTTTGAAAAAGATGAAATACATATTTACTATCATTTTCGTTTGCAATTTTTGTTTAAATTTTGCCTTCGCTCAAACACCTTCAACATTTACATTTCAGGGTATAGCTACAAACAATAACAATGTTCCTTTTACCAATAAATTAATTGCGGTTAGAGTATCAATAGTTGATAGTGCAAACGCTATAATCACTTCATTATATACTGAATCATACAACGTAAAAACTTCTTCAACAGGATTTTTCAGTTTGAATATTGGTTCAAAATCCAACACTTCAAATGATTTTTCAAAAATAGATTGGAATGCAAATCAGAAATATTTAAAAATTGAAATGGACACAAACAATGCTGTTAATTTCAAACAGATTGGCAAATTGACACCTATCACAAGTACTAATTTTGCATATTTTGCAAACAAAACAAATAATGCTTACAAATTAAACAATATTGACGTATCAAATACTAAACCTACACTTTATCAAACACTTACATACAATAGTAATACCTTAAAATGGATTCCAAAGGCTGCTACGATATTTGAAGCTGACTCAGGAATAAATATAAATTCAAATAATATCATCACAAATACTGCTCCTTATAATTTAAAAATTGCTTATATAAAAGACCAAAAAGCTAAGCCTTCGCAAAACCCTTCAGTAGCAAATGTTTGGACAAAAAGAGATTTAAATACAATTGCAGACCCAGACAAAATAATAACTTCATTTGATTCAATTAACAGTACTTTTAACCTTGGCGCAGGCACTTATGAAATTACTGTTGATGCACCATTTATCAATACTGGCAAAACTGCAATGATTTTATGGAATGAAACTACAAAAGCAAATGTGGCTTATCAACAACAAGATTTAACTTTTATAGATGCAAGTACTTGGACAGAAACTATTGTTTCTTTATCCACAATTGTAAATCTTACTTCTGACACACAATTTTTTGTAAAATACAAATGTGAGTTAGCAATAACTCCACACGGACTTGGCGTGTATACATCTTTAGTGCCAGAATTCACGAAAGATACATTTACAGTAGTAAGGGTAATTAAATTAAAATAACACTTTTTAATACACTAATAATTAAAAACTTATGAGATTTACAATTCTATTTCTGATAATATTTACTAGTAATTTTCATTTACTAGCCCAAGCCCCAAATGGTTTTAACTATCAAGGAATTGCTACAGACATAAACAATAATCCTTTGATTAACAAAAAAATAGCTTTCAAATTATCAATACTAAATGCACAATCTGTAGCAGAATATATTGATACATTAAGTAATATTTTAACCTCTGAAAGTGGAGCATTTAATATCATTATTGGAACATCTAAAACTCCATTTTTAGGTAATTTTTCTAGTATTGATTGGTCTGCAAACAAATATTTAAAAGTAGAATTAGATATTAACAATGGCAAAAATTACCAACAAATGGGAAATCCAATATTGTTAAAAAATGTTCCTTTTGCATTTCAGGTGAATAATGCAGGTAATGCATCTCAATTACAAAATATTCCAATATCAACAAGCACACCTAATAATGGTGATATTCTGATATATAACTCAACTACAAAAAAATGGGAACCAACAAGCCAAGTTGTATATTCTGCTGGAACAAATATCAATCTTAACAGTACTAGTACTCCCATAATAAGAGTATTAAATTCTGCTCCAAATATTAAAATAGCATATTTAAGAGAAGAGAGAAGTTCTGGTATAAGTGGAGGCAATTTAATAAGTAACAACACATTTATTACTAGAATTTTAAATACATTAATTGACCCATTAAAAATTGGAGTAACATTAGATTCAACTACAAATAGATTTACACTTCCTGCAGGAAATTATCAAATCACAGTTGATGCGCCATTTTACAATAATGACGGGAAATACAAAAACATTTTTCTTGCTTTAAAAAATATCACAGACAATCAAATAGTTGATTTTCAACAATCAAGCAATGGCACAAAAATCGAAATTAGATTAAGCTTTACTGTTTTGCAAGTAATAACTGCACCCAAAACTTATGAAATTCAATATAAATCATTTGAGCAATCTAATGAACCTACTCTTACAAATGGGCTTGGAATTCCTTGTATGGCAACACTTAGTAACACAGGAATGAGAAATATTTACACAAAAGTAAGAATAGTTAAATTTTAATTTAAGATGAAAAAAGCAATTAAATATTTACTGTTTTTATTCATAATTAGCACAAAACTTTCAGCACAAAATATTGTGATGGGTGGTTTTGGATTTTCAACTATAGACTCTGTTTCACAAGGAGGTTTTGTTGGTCAATTTGCTGATACAATAAGAACGGGCACAAGTGCAAAAATTTACGAAGGACGTTATTATTATTGCAAACCAAAAATAACTACACTTGATAGTTTATCAAACTTTAGTACCTCAAAAGGGATAACAAGTTCTATTCAAAAATTTTATATTTCAGGATATTATTTGCAAGCAAACATTACAATTACCCCACCTGCAGGTTATGAAATTAAAACAAAAAACGGTGCAACTTACTCAACATCACTAAACCTTAGCCCTACAAATAACAAATTTTCAGATTCTATATATGTAAGAATTTCAAGTAGTGCCACTGCGGGAAATCAATCGAATATCTTCATTAATATAAGTTCAACCAATGCAATTACAAAAAACATAAAAATTCCATTAAGCACAGTTTACCAACCAATTATCTATGTAAGTAGTTTAAATTTAGATTCATTAATTACTACGGTAAACAATCCGAGTAAAACTCAAAAATTAATCATCACAAGTAATTATATAACTGATAGTATTGCAGTTACGTGTCCAACTGGGTATGAAATAAGTTTAAAACCAACTAGCAATTTCAAAACTACTACAATTAAATTACCAAGTGTAGGTGATACAATTTGGGTAAGAGTTCCGAGTAAAAATGCTGCTACAATTATACCTCAAACTACTTTTACATTATCAAGTGTAAATGCAAGCGATGTAATTATTACTATTCTAAAAAGTAAAATTTACCAACCAATAATATATGCTAGTACTTTAAATTTAGATTCATTAATTACTACAGTAAACAATCCGAGTAAAACTCAAAAATTAATAATCACAAGTAACTATATAACTGATAGTATTGCTGTTACGTGTCCAACTGGGTATGAAATAAGTTTAAAACCAACAAGCAATTTCAAAACTACTACAATTAAATTACCAAGTATAGGCGATACAATTTGGGTAAGAGTTCCTAGTAAAAATACTGCTACCACTATACCTCAAACTACATTTACAATATCTAATACAAATGCTAATGATGTAATAATCACAATTCTAAAAAGTGAAATTTATCAGCCAATTATTATTTCAAATACCTCAACAATAGGGGCATTAAATACAACAGTAAATAACCCTAGTAATACAAAAACAGTTAGTATAACAAGTAAATACATTACAGATATTATAACTGTAACATGTCCAACTGGTTATGAAATCAGCACTGATGGAAGTTTATTTAAAACAACAGACGTAACATTACCTAGTATTGGTGGCAATATTTGGCTGAGAGTTCCTAGTAATAATAAAGCTACAACTATTCCTCAAACCACTTTTAAATTATCAAGTGTTAATGCAAGCGATGTAATTATTACCATGCTTAAAAGTGAAGTATTCCTAATCAAAACGCCTACAATTTCAACCAATATTATTAATAATCAATTAGATAAATTTTATAGTTATATAAATAAAACAAGTGCAATAAAAACAATTTCTATTACTGGAACTGATTTAACAGATTCCATCATTGTAAGTGTACCAGCTGGATTTGAGATAGCTACAGACTCTAATAAATTTGTTCTAAAATCAGTGAAATTATCTCCTTTAGGTGGTAATTTATTTATTAGAATACCAATTAACGTTGCAACTAAAACAATTACAAATAGCAATTTCACCATATATAGTAACGGAGCAAGTTCTCAAATTATCAATATATCAACTAGTTATGTTTATGATATACCTACTTTAAGTGTAAACAAAACAGCCCTAAATAAATTTACAAGTATATTAGGTCAAAATAGCTCAACTCAAAGTTTTACAATTACAAGTGGTAATTTACAAGATAAAATAAATATCAAAAAATCAAGCAACTATGAAATTAGCCTTGATTCAACAAGTTATAAATTCACCTCAAACGATACCTCTGTTGTAGGAAATTCGGTAAATGTTTGGGTAAGAATTAATAAAAATCATTCAAAAGGAATAATATTAAAAGATTCTATTGTTATTTCAAGTAAAGATGCTGATTCAAAAACTGTAATAATCCCCAATGGCGAATTTATAGATACTGCTAAAGTAAACATTAACAACGCCTTAGTGAAATTTAACACAATTCAGAATGATACAAACAATGTTCAGTATTTTGTAATAAATAACAATAATTCAGGCTCAAGTACTTTGTTAGTAAATGCACCCAACAATTTTGTAATATCTACATCAAAAAATAGCGGTTTTCAAAATGCTATTACATTAAACAGCACTAATAAAACTGATACAATTTTCATTAAAATAAAAAATACTACCATTATAAATCAAGTTATTACAGACACTATCATTTATATCAAAACCAATAATGTAATTGTAAAAACTATAACTATTCCAGGTGGTTCAAATGTAATTGCAAAGCCGAAACCTACATTAGTAAGTTCAACATCTACGATAAGTAAATTTAGTACAGAAAATGATGTTCATTATTTTACCATAAATGGAAGTAATTTAGAATCAGGTATAGACATTAATGCTCCCAAAAACTATAAAATATCCTATGATTCAAGTAAGAATTATAGTAACTCAATCAGTTTACCTTTATCAGGGACTAAAATTGACGACACTAAAATATTTGTTAAAACAAATGATACATTACAATATGGAATTATTGAAGCAGGACAAATTAAAATTTCTTCTAAAAATGCTGATACTGTAAAAGTGAATATTGAAGAAGGAAAATACATTTTTACGCTTGATAAAGATACTGTTAATAAAACTCAAATTTCGGTAAATGAAACAACGCTTAAAAATGCAAGTATCAGTTTTAGATATAGAAAAATTGATAAAGATTCAACATGGCAAGATTTTACAGATTCATTAATCTCAACAAAAGTTTTTAATAATATAATTTATAGCTACATCCTAAATGAAAACAATCTGGGAGATATTGGAATAGAATATTACTATAAAATAATAGATTTTTCGGGCAAAGAATTAACAAAAACTACAATCTTTCCTAAATATGCAAACCTAAACAATACCACCAAGCCTATTATTAAAGGCGGAACTTCAGTAAAAAATTACCAAATTGTTTCATTTCCTTTTGATGTTGAAAATTCTAAATACAAAAAAGTTTCAGATGTATTGAAAGATTGGGGCAATACAAATCACAAAAATTGGAGAATGTTTTCCTATAATGCTACTACTCAAAAATTTGAAGAATTAAATGGAGATTCATTAATAAATAATGGAGTTGGATATTTTTTAATCAGTAAAAACAATAATTTCTTTCCAAACTTTTCTGCAATATCACTAAAAGTTAGCCTAGAATCTCCTTTCGAAGCTCACTTAAAAGTTGGTTGGAATTTAGTGGGAAATCCATATAATTTCAATTTAAAAATTCAAGATATTTTAAATAAAAACATAAAAATAAATAATATTCATACTTACAATGAAAAATATATAAATGCTGATTCAAACACAATCATCAAGCCATTTTCTGGGTTCTTTGTATATGCTGACACAATATCAACTATAAAATTCCCTGTTATCAAAAACACTTCTATTCAAAACTTAAGATTGGCTTCAAATGCAAGAGTTGAAAATCAGCAATCAAATATTAAGTCGGATTTTGATTGGCAAGTTATTTTTAGTTTAACTCAAAACGACCTAGAAAACAACAACATAGGCATTGGTATGCACCCTAATGCTGATACTTTATTAGATAATTTTGATAGAATTTCATTACCAAAATTCAGTGAATTTCTAAATTTAAAAGCCATTCACAACAATGCTTTCAACATTAGTTTATCAAAAGATATTGCTCCTTTTTCTGAAAATAAAACATGGAATTTTGATTTAGAATGTAACAATACCAATGATTTAGTAAATATCAATTGGGAACAACCAACTCAACTTACTAACAATATCTATTTGATTGATAATGGTAATAATAAAATCATTGATTTGAAAAATAGAAGTCATTATGCCTTTGTACCAAAACCTGAAAATAAATCATTTAGGGTAATTATTGGCGACAAAAAATATTTAGAGGATAATTTAACACTTACACAAACGAGCATTATTTCATTATCGCCAATTCCGGCAAACTCAATTGTAAATATAGATTACTATATCTCTGAGAATGAATATAGTAAAGATAATAAAATTCTAATTAAAGATTTAACAGGAAATACAGTAATTGAATTAAACGGTTTGGCAACCAAAGGGTATAATTCTCAAAAAATCAATATCAGCAATTTAAATTCTGGCATGTACATTCTTGAATTAAACACTGGTAATAAAGCCATTACACAAAAAATTATTAAATATTAATATGAAAAAGTTATTATTACTACTTTCAATTCTAATAAACTTGGTTACGACTTGTTTTGCACAAAATGAAATAAAAGGCAGAAGTGCTGAAATTGAGTTAGAAATAAAAAATACTGCACCAATTATTACATTGATTCAACCCATTGTAAAAAAAGGAGAAGTTTATTATTTCGGGGAAAATAAAATAACTATTAAAGGTAAAGTGAACAGTGCTACATTAACCTTTTTTACGGTTGATAAAATTGAAACGCATGTGGATATAAATGGTAATTTTTCGCAGGATGTAAAATTAAAATACGACAAAAATATTATTGTTTTAAAAGCTGTTGACAAAGAAAACAACATCACCACCGATACCATTTTAATAAACAGACCACTAAATGCAAACAATATAGTAGTAAATAAAATCAATGGTAAAAATTATGCATTATTGATTGGAACAAACAGGTATCTAAATATGAATCAATTAATTAACCCAATTTTTGATGCAAAAGCAATTGGCACTGAGTTAAGAGACAATTATGGTTTTGAAACTGATACAGTTTACAACCCAAGTATTGATGGTATTTATTCAGCATTAAGAAAATATAGTTCTTTACAATTTTCGGATGACGACCAACTTTTTATTTTCATAGCAGGGCATGGAGAGTTTGATGAAATTTTTAAAGATGGATACATTGTTCCAAGTGATGCCATAAAACATGACCACAATAAAAAATCATATATTTCACATTCTAATTTACGAACTATCATCAATAATATTCCTTGCAAACATATTTTCTTGGTAATGGATGTTTGTTTTGGTGGAACTTTTGACCCATTGTTGGCTTCAAGAAACATTGAAAAAGAAGAAGGTGTAATTGAAAAAGAAAAATACATCAAAAGAAAAATGAAAAACAAAACTAGAATTTATCTTACTTCTGGTGGAAAAGAATACGTACCTGATGGTCGCCCGGGTGCACACTCTCCTTTTGCTCGTAAGTTTTTAGATGCACTTAGGCACTATGGTGGCGAAGATAAAATCTTGACATTTAACGAAATTTTAAGTTATGTTGACAAAGTAACTCCCGAACCAACACATGGAGAGTTTGGAAATAATGAACCTGGTTCCGACTTTTTATTCATTTCAAAATAGCCTATCTATTCAATGAAAAAGCAATTATTCGTATTCATTTCAATACTTTTTTCGAGCTTGAATATAGTATTGGGGCAAGAAA
>Ga0214921_10011141_pt1 | contig 10982 bp, 5 predicted proteins | sample LL1505_MetaG_FD_177992 | JGI IMG/M metagenome (GOLD analysis project Ga0214921, IMG submission 177992) | Freshwater microbial communities from Lake Lanier, Atlanta, Georgia, United States - LL-1505 | ecosystem: Environmental > Aquatic > Freshwater > Lake | place: USA: Georgia | collected 2015-05-28
CAAAGAAAAACTTTTTCATCCTAGTACCACCTGTGGTTAAATATCTGTATAATGCATTTGTCGTAGATGCTGGCATAATCTTATTTGCTTGAGAGGCAAATGCAGGGCCAAGTAATCTTTGTGATAAAGCAGCTTCAGCTCGTGATTGTGCTAATGCTAGAACCGATACCATCTAATTTAATAACTAACTTATTTTGTCATATAAACTTCCATAGCTTTATCAAAAGCAGCAAACTGTTCTTCCATCGATAATTTTTTATTATCTTTTTTAACAGCATCCATTTTTCCTTTTTTCTTTAGTAATTTATTGAGATTTCCAGATGATACACTTGGATACTGAAGAACTTCAGAAAAGAATTTAGGTGTTTGCTGAACTGCACGAGAAATAACAACAGGATCTTTAATCAAAGCATTTGCTGCTGGAATCTTCCATCTTGGAACTTCACACAATATTTTAGCCATCAATCCAAGCAGATTCTTTTTAAAAGAGTTTGAAAATCTTATATCATGTGTTCTAAATATCTCTATTAAACTTAAAAATTCTTCGTGCATTCGTATTTGCTGTTTTTTTGCTAGCTCCTTGTAGAATTCTGAAAAAATACTTAAAAAATAGTATCCAACCTCATTCTTACTTTTCCCTCCAGAACTTCTATCAACTGTTGTTAGAGAATTCTTTGAATTCTCTTTTTTTAATTTTGCTTCCTCTTCATAAGTCCATTTCATCCAAAATAAAACTCTTTCCAAAGAATGTTCTGCTAAATTCCTACAAATCTCATTTCCAACAGTTCTCAGAACACTCAAATCACCTTCTGCTCTCCAGACTTTATTTACAATTTCTGTATCTGTTGCTACACTAGCTCCACGAATCCATGTTCCATCGTGAGTTTCAGAACCCACTTTTGGCCAACTTAGTTTAGGATGTTTGGGAGCATCGTGTAGTATAAGTATAATTTCTCCAATTTTTGATTGATAATCTTTATTATTATAAAGAGTTTCATCTGGATAGACTTTTACTAGTTCATCAATTTCTTTCATACGTTTATTTAAATACATGAAAACACGAGGTGAACCGATATTAATATGATTTAAACTGTAATCCCAAAGAATCTTAAAAAAAGTATGTAGTCCTCCACTACACACTAAATCTGTTCCAAAGTGTAGACATTTTCCTAAAGCGACTGCTCCAGTATCAGATAAGTTCTGTTCAAAACTAAAGATACACTCACTCGGTTTGTATCCACACCGGGTGCGTAAATTATTTTTTTCATCTTCAATAGTATTCATTAACTATTTCTTATTTTTTAATGTTTTATGTTTTACGGATTCTGTTTCTGTTTTAGTTTTATCACTTTTATCTTTTAAACGGACTTCTGCATGACCAGATTTCTTAGTCAAATTTAATGTAGCATAATCTGGAAAATGTTCCACAATCCATTTAGCTCCAGCCATAACAGTTTTTTCGGAACGAAATTCTTGAATTCCTCCTTTTTCTGTATAGTAGGCAGTTTTAGGAGCTACGTATCGTAAACGTATCACACCCCCATCCGCTATATAGAATTTGATGGAACGTTCATAATCTTCTTTATCATTTTTAAGTTCTAACTTTATTTCTTTGGCGTTGATTGTCCCATAAAAACATCCAATTATATACCGTAAATCTGTATCAACTTTCTTTTCCATAAAATATCCGTTAGGTATGGGATAGATTCCCCATAAACGGAATCCGTGTTTCTTACACTGTTCAAATCCTTCACGTATTATCTTATTTAGATTTGCTAAAGGCTTTTCATGTCTTTTCGTTGTAGTGGTATATTCAATAAATCCTGTTATATCATCATCTATATTTACTATATGTTTGCCATTAGCATAGTAGTTTGATATAAAGTTACGTTGAGGACCTAAATTTATAACTCCTACTATAATTTTATTGTAAGAATTTGAGTCAAGAGTTTCTTTGTAAATCTTTTCTTCTTCTTTATTTGCTACAAAAATATCTATTTTCTTTGGGTCTATTTTGTAGTGTTTTAGAGTAGCCAAAGTTTTATCTCTAAGAGTTTCAGGTCGTTTATATGATGGAATAGCAATCACATAATCGTCCTTTTTTTTTCTTGTTTTGGTCACCATCCTATCTATCCACGATATTTCTTGGATACTTTATAAGTTCCATTTGATCTCGGGATTAATCCTTTTGCTTTCAGAGATGAACGCATGGTAAATCCAATCGATTTTCCTTTCTTATACTTTTTTAAGTATTTAAGATTCTTTTTTGTTGCTTTGTATCCACCAAAAAATCCTTGACTAGAATTTACACTTGATGAGCGTGAACGGGGTGTTCCTACTTGTGAATTTTTATCTATCTTCCACACATTATTTATAGAATCCCAAACAAAAAGATCTTTTCTACCAGTTTCAGGATTTTCAACTAGAGAAAAATATTTATCACCTACTTGAAATGTTCCATCATTGCTTATATTTGTTGCTAAACTTTCTAAACTTAAACTTGAACCAAATGAATTTGTTCTTCTACCCATAGTTCCTTCACGATATCTTTTTTGCTCTCGTGATGGCGATCTTAAACGAGCTCTTGCTCTAAATATATTTTCATTTAATTGACCGCCTCTATATTTACGCGTATTCATCCTATTAGTGCTTACGAGATTTATTTTTACGGGTTCTTTTGCGTCGTTGTCTTCCTCCGCCAAAGAAACCACCACCAGTTTCTAATTTACGCAGACGCTTTTCAAGATCATCAACACGGGTATTAACATCCGCGGGTGTATTTGTAAGAGTTGGCGTTGTTGTTACACCCGTATTAGTAGGTGTTACACCCGTATTAGTAGAAATCGCACCCATAGCACTTGTACTTGTATTTTGAGAAGGAGAATTGAACATACCCAAGAATCCACCAGATGCAAAATTAGAAGCAGATAAGAAAGGGCTATTAGATTTTTTATTATTATATGAACTATTATTAAAAGACATACTAGAGTTCATACCAGAGTTCATACCAGAGTTCATACCAGAGTTCATACCAGAGTTCATACCAGAGTTCACACCAGAGTTTCTAGGCATAGAATTCATGCTAGAGTTCATACCAGAGTTCATACCAGAGTTCATACCAGAGTTTCTAGGCATAGAATTCATGCTAGTGCTCATGCTAGAGTTCATACCAGAGTTTCTAGGCGTAGAGCTCATGCTAGAGTTCATACCAGGGACTGAATCAGAGTTAGTTGGAGAACCTATAATACTATTCATCTGACCACCATTTTGAGGAAATCCTAGAACTGTGCTTCCACCGCACCCGCAACCACCACCTTTCTGTTTTCTAGAATGTTTTCTGCGATAAGTTTTTCTTGCCATCTATTAAGTGAAAAGAAATGTCTAAAACGCGTAAAATATATTATCCAAGAAAATATTATTCGGGATTAACAAAGAAGAAGAAACAGCAGAGGCTAAAAGAAATAAAGAAATATGGTTCAAAATCTTGGAAAGACTCCAAAGCATATGTAGGATTTAAAACAGATTCTGGTGTTAAAACACGTAAATCAAATTATACTCAGAAATGGTATAAGATGTTTCCAAACGCAAAGTCACTAGAAGCAAAATCTAAAGCAACTGGTGTTCCACTCAAGTATATAAAAGAATCATATAATCGTGGAATGGCTGCGTGGAGAACAGGACACAGACCCGGAGCTACACAACAGCAGTGGGGGTATGCTCGTGTTCACAGTTTTCTCACAAAAGGAAAAACATATCATACAACAGATTCAGATTTAGCAAAAGAAGCAAAAGAAAAATCTAAATCCGCTAAAAAATGGTGGGATTCAGTTTAGAACTAAAAATCTTGAAAATCTAGTGCTAATCCAATCATAGAATTCCAGAACTCTTTTTGTTTACCGTCACGTAAATCAAAAGGTTTAAAATTACCATCGTCATCTTCATATAGTATTACTTTTTTCACTTTATCTTCATAAACTTCAAACCCAACAATCAAATCTTTAGCAACTAAATTATTATTCAAGTCATATTCGTCAAAAATAAAATAATAAACTCCATTACTATACATATATTTCTTAAATTCTGGATTTACAGAAGAATTTACTTTCTGTTTATAATAACTCACAAACTTTTTAACATCAATTTCTGGCTTTTCAAAACTCTGAGGTTGTTCTATAGTTGAATTGGTTCCATCTAAGTAGAAAATAGGTGTTTGGTAGAGTTTCTTTCCTTTCAAATTATATGATTCTTCATGAATGACTTCCCAGACTTTTCCATCAGAACCTTTTAGAGTCCAAGAACTAGGTGAAGTTCCAGAATTATTTGTAATAAAACTGTATCCAAATATAGCTTCTGACACTTCAAGAATTATACTATTCTTAGATTTATCTTTTATTTTATATGATACTTTACTATTACTCTTATTGTATAACGTGATAGTTTCAAATAAGAGTGGAGTTTTACTTTCAAATTTTAGATAAGTTATCATATATTTTTTGTCATAATCAACGAAACCTGACGATACTGTAATCCAATCATTACTCTGTATTGAATCAACAGCTAGAAAAAAATTCATTGCATCAATTTCGGTGGGATATAGAGTCCATGTTGTTGTTGACCAACTAGAACTTAGCATAACTATTTTACAGTTTACTAGAGTATACATAGTTTGCCATATAGTATAAGTGGTGCTACCCCAACTGGTTAAGCATGAAATAATAAAATAGATATTCTGTGCAGGCTCTAATCTAGTTGCGTATTTTCTTAAAGTTGTAGTTGTTATATTAGGATGCCTTGCAGTAATTAAACCATTTAGATATATCATATAATCTGGAAAATTACTAGTATCAACTGTTCCACATGCTGTATTAAGTATTGTAAATCCAGTTAGATTATAAGTATATCCTGAAAAAGATGGTTCCAAATTAGTTGTATCTGATACCATTATAATATCAGAATATGAGTTAGTATCATTTAAAAACCAAATATTATTACAATTTAATATAGGAGATAAAATTCTGGTATTTTTTAAATATACGTTAAAACTAGTCCCAGCACCATTATTAAGCACTAATTTTAAGAAGTATACAATAGCAGAATCATTATTATTTATTAGATATCCAAGTATAGTAATAGGTTTAATACTGTTCACGTAAAATGTTTCAGTATTATATGTAATTTGACGATTTGCAAAGTTTCGTATTGATTCTATCAAACTTTTAACTAATTCTTTACTGATTGGGTCAAATGATGGGCATTCACTAATCCTATAAACTGTAATATTAATCACATATTGTGGTAAATCAGTATTTGCTATACTAGTATTTAATGAGATTTTTTGTGTTCTATAATACTGTGAATTATTAGGATAATTATAGTTTGAAAGCTGAGAGTATATATTGAAAAATGTGTTTCCATCTACAGAACCTTGAAGAATCCATCTACGAATTGATTTGTTAGGCTGATCACCTGTTACAAAAGAGAATGCATCAATAGAAGTTGGTGTTCCAAAACTTATAGTAATACTAGTGTTATATGCGTAGGGATACGATGTAACGTAAGATGGAGTATTATTATCATAAGAATTTGTAGGTTCTGTTAATACTCTGGAATAAGTTATTAATTTTGTTAATCTATTAAATGTATCAACCCAGTAAATATCATTAGGAATAAGAGTTGTATGAGGATAACTATCAATAGAAAGTAGTGTTTCACTTAATTTATCATTATTTTTGTAGAATTCAATTGAAAGAATTTGGTAGTCTGTTTGATTAAATTGTGTTCCAAGTGGAATTAACGGAATTAATTTTATTTTTCTATAACTCAATAGTCTAATATAGAAGTTTATATCTGTATTTATTCCATTAGAATCATTTACTACATATCCAGTAAATACAGAAGTTGAAAAAGGTCCAAAATACATATAAGTTATATCAGAATAATTTTCAAGTAAATAAGTTCTTCTCTCGGCAGAGTAGATAAATTTTACTCTATAGTATTTAGGATTATTAAAGAGTATATCAAATGGCACTCTTGTTGGATCATAATTATTAGCATTATCTTTAAACAATAATGAACATTTATATAACAGAGTATTTGGTTGACTATAATCAAATTGAGCTTCATAAATTTTTCCAATTGTTTCACTATACACAGTTCCATTCGATAATAGATTTAGACTGTTAAACGTATTTCTAAATGTATCCATTAAATTTTGGTCATATAAATTTCCAATAAAATTTCTCAAACTTGTTCTAACATTACCTTCGCTATATATATAACTGTAATTAGAAAGTATAGTGTTCATTAGGTTTGTATAAAAAACTTCATCATTGATAACGTTATTTCTAGCACTATAGTATTCTGCCTTCTGTTCTGGTGAAAAAACAGCAGTTAACTTAAAATTTTTCTTAGAAAAGGGGAGATTTTCTGTTGTTTTGATATTAAATTCAATACTGTTTTGCAAGAAACTAAATGATTCTATATCTTCTGGAACATAACCTAGAGTATTTAAAGTCTTAGTAAATATGTTTGAATTAAACCATTCTATAGGAGGAGATTCAGGTATCCAGCTATAATTATTAGAGCCTTGTATAAGTTTCACATAATTAGATAATTGAATTCTGTTTGTAATAGTATTATTTGATCCATTTACGTATGGCATAATATTTGACATATTTAATACATAATCTTTCGTGATATATTCTAATGATTCAGTATTTAAATAGTAAGGGGTATAATCTAAAAAATTATCTGTTACTTCTATCTTATAATTTAATAATTCTGTTCTTGTTTGAGCAAATATAGGAACAGGGAGCATTGTTGTTACTCTTCTAATAATTTGTTGACTCCATACATTATATTCTATAAATTCTTCAGTTTCACTCCTGATAATATTAGTATTATCAATCAGTAGTTGTAAGGTATTTGAATTTGTTATACCGAATCCTTTTATAGATGTTAAATACGTATCTCGTGGGAATGTTAGATATATGTTATTTATAAAACGAGGATTATTTCTTAACATATTTAATATATTTGATGAATTTAATGATGGGGCATTAGCAAATGTAATTGTATTTAATTTACCTAATGCATCATATGTATCAGAACGTTGATTTAGAATAGCATTATACATATTAGATGAATTTGCAGCAGCGCTAGCAATTAAAGGGTTTATAGTATTAGCAACATCTGTCATAAACGTATTAAAAACCGCACTAGTGAAAAAAAATCCTGTATCATTAGATCTATTATTAGGAACAGTTACAGGTTGCTGGTTCTCTTTAACAAAATAACCAGCATTACTAACACTACCATAGAAATATTCACAGTTACGAACGTCTACACCTAATTCAAAACTTTTATAAACTATTGGCGATCTGTCGTTTTCTATTAATCTTTGTTGCTCTCTTATATTACTATTTAAGATTTCTCTCTGTTTTGCTAATACTGTAATCTGAGGATTATACGCCAGATTTCTTTTCTGAATATAATTTGAACGAATATTAAAAAAACTAGCATCTACATTTAAGTTTAATGGTAATTTATATCCTTCATTAATATTAGGATAAGGATAATCTTCTGCTACATTTGATAATAGAGGTAGTAATAACTCTTCACGCACGTAATTATAATAATAATTATTTGCAAAAATATCGTATGCATTTCCACTAATGAAATCTATATAAAATTGCGATACATATTTTTTTATCATATATTTTACCCAACCTTGTGTTGTATATTGACCTATAATAGAAGCAAGTCTAGTATTTACAGGATAATTACTTGGCATAGATGTATTGTTATAAATATTATCAAGTTGTGGAATATAAACATTATTCCGATAATTATCAAAATCACGTCTTAAATCAAGACTATTTGGTTTTTCCTGATCTTGTCTTACTAAAGTATTTATTTGATTTTGTAAAACAGTTACTTGACTCTGTAAAGTTTGTATATTAGTATTAAATCGGTTTATGTTTGATAATGATGGTGTTGTAATAACTTTATAATCACATTGATAAGGATTTACTGTATATGCGTTAAGTATTTTTAAAATCTTACTATCATTATTTGAGTCATTATTAAATTGCTCCATAAGCTGTGTCATCACAGTTGGGTTTTCACATCGTAAAGCAGGACATGCGCCATCAGCATCCCCTAATCTATTATCAATATCTGATAAATATCTTGGAATAGTAACTAAATTATTTGTTATAAAATCTTGAATTATTGGATTTGTAGTTTGAGAATTTTTCATATTAATTACAGTATTAGGAAGAGTATCCAATTCACTTCTTAAATTTGTAATAATAGATAATATATCTGTTTTTTCTTGAGATTTTTGCACATATTCTATTCTTGTATCTTCAACAAATTTATATATATCATCACTATCAATAACTTCTAAAATATTCCCCCATATAAATGGCGATTGATGAGTAGCATATTCTGGACGTATAGCATACAAATAAGTTACACCAGGTAAACTAAAATAGTTATTTAGATTAGTTTTATTTATTCTATAAATTTGCCCATATACTGGATTAATTTGCATTTGACCTAATCTCATATAATCAGGACGAAGACCTCTAATTTGACTTAGAATAGGATAATCTTGTATTCTTGTAACTATTTCTGTTCTAGGAATACTATCATAAAATGGTCGTCCTATTATTGATGTTGCTATAGTATTATTTCTAAACCATTCTTGATTATCATCATATATTTCAAAATACGTTTTATTTGAAAAATTATTCATTAAATACGTATTTATATCAGTTGATTGAGGGCTATAGAATCCACCTACTAATAGTGACTGTGGACTCATTCTAACATCAGCTTGCTGTATTCTAGTTACATTATAATATTTATTCCATCCTACTGTATTTGAAAAATTATAAATAATATTAGATCTTGCTTGAAGATTTGATAGTCTATTATTTATAAGAGTTATTTTTGAATTATTTTCATTAATATCATTCTGTATTAATAATACTTTTTCAGAAGCCCATCTATCAATCCAACCGTTTAAATTACCAAATGGATATACATTAGAACTATAATTCATTATTGTAGGATTATTACTAAAAACAAATCTTGAATTTTGATATTCACTATTATCATAATCATAAGGTATTCTAATATTTACAGTATTACGTTTTACAGGTTTATTTGTAAAATCATCATATTGGGTTTCTACCCATGTATATCCGCAAGTATTACTATTTATCTGTGTAAATCCTAAAATCTTATCTACTATAACAGCCCCATCATTAGAATTATATGGGATATTTGATAATACTATATTTGAAATATCAGTAAATACTGTATCTCTATATAAATATGCTGTTGTTTTCATAAAATTAATATTTCCGCACTCAATAAGGGGTAATACATTTTTTGTATATCTAATTGTAGGTTGATTATTTACATTTCCTTGACCCACTAAAGGAACTTCAATATTTCCATTATATATTCTATTATAAGATAACGCAGCATTAATTCCTAAAGCAATACCATTAATATTAAAATTAGAATTATCTAGTGTAAAAAATACACGTGCTACATTAGTTTCAATACCGTTTATCAAGTTTGATAGTTCATATGCCGCATCAACTGTACTATTATACTGCTCTTGTAATTTAGTAATATCTGATACGATATTTACAGCGGAAGGCCTACTAATAATACTTGATATATTAACGTTAGAACCACCACTCAAAGTTTGACTTTGAACAGATGTTACTTGTGAATTAATCTTATTTGATAATTCAATCAAATTAATATTATTTCCCTCAAGTAAATAATTTAGATATATATAATTATATTTTCCTCCTACTGGATATATAGGATTAAAAATAGGTTCTAAATTACCTTTGGCGGTTGATACTGCAATAGTATAGTCATCTATATTACTATATGATTTTTCCCATGTCCCATCTTCATAAATTTTTATAAGATTATTATACTCATTTAGTTGTGGGTAATAGGTGTTACGTAAAGTTAGATAAGTACTACTATCTAAACGTTGTTTTTTATCAAATCTAATATCTAACATATTTGAACCTACACGGAAGACATCGTATATATAAGTAATCTCATGTAATCCATCTGATAATTCATAAAAATGTTGTGCTATTTTATCAAGAACAATCGGATCTAATACGTTTAATGGGATTCCATAATCTGGAATAAGTTTTTGAATAGAAGTAATAAATAAAGTATTCAATTCATTAACAAGATCTGCAGTTATTGTAGGTGGAACAGTTTTATAGCGCCAAAGATTGCGTGCTCTATGAGTATAAGGTTGACGACCTGGGCTATTATCATAAAACATTTGAGAGTTAACATAAGCTGCATGCACCCATGTATTCCCATCATTAATACCATATGTTATAGTCTGTGCTGAAGGAATATTGAAATAAGAGTACACTAACCCATATCCCATACCTGTTCTCAGTGTACCATCAGGACCAGCACTCCATATAACAGAACCATCCACACCGCCATCACGTTCTGGGCCAAATGCATCATCTGGGTCATCTGTCATACCATTACTATTACCATTTATGGATAATACACTTTTCCATTTCTTAGCTCCTTCTAAATCATTAATACTGTTAGAATAAAAATAGTTATTAAGTGCTAATCCCATTAAGAAATAGAATTTTTGATTAGTATCTAAACTTTCTAGACGTCTCTGTAGTGTGCGTAATGTTCTATTATATGACCAGCTTGTAATATATCTACGTAACATAGGTGGCATTTTAGCAACTATTTTTGGATTTAATTTCCCAACAAACTGTTGCTTCACATCTAAATTACTTAATGGGATTGCTCCACTTATTGAATTCCCTTCTACATATCTAGGATCAGAACTAGGAGGGAATGTTAAAGTATTATTGTTTAAATTTAAAAGATTAAATATGCTATCATTATACTGAATAGCACCTTGTTTAAAGCTATTTCGAGTTCTTTTA
>Ga0214921_10011143_pt1 | contig 10981 bp, 10 predicted proteins | sample LL1505_MetaG_FD_177992 | JGI IMG/M metagenome (GOLD analysis project Ga0214921, IMG submission 177992) | Freshwater microbial communities from Lake Lanier, Atlanta, Georgia, United States - LL-1505 | ecosystem: Environmental > Aquatic > Freshwater > Lake | place: USA: Georgia | collected...
CGTTTCTTCTGATCCTTTTCTGCACAAGATTGGTTCAGCGCTTCAAAGCAGTAATTTATACGCAGCTCAACACTTTGGCTTGGAATTGCAAAGTCGGGGGTGGCAATTGCAATCATCAAGCCCTTCAAATGCAGTAAGTTCAGCAACTAGACGTAATGATTCAGTGAATGGCTTACATGGTGAAACTAGGATTAATCTCTATGCATGATCCCCAAAACTCCAACTAAAGTGAAGTGCACGCCTTAACAAGGCTTGAAAAGAGCTATAAATTAATTTCGAAATGATCTAACTCGCGCTCAGTCCAATGGATACCTTGTCTTTCGTCAACCTTGAACCAATGCGTTGCATCCGAATCTGAAGGTTCTGAGGCAATGGTGGTAATTGGATTCAAACCTTGTTCGCTGGCTCGGGTATGAGGTGAACCGAAATACATGCTGGGGGATTTATCGTCGCTTGAATATCTGAAAGCCCAGATTTCTTTGCCATTTGTAAGGGCGCAGGAAATCCGCATGGGCTCATCTGATTTATGTTTGTCCATGATTCGGGTCACATCGCGCAGGGTTGCTTTAATGGCAGAAATCGGATCGTGGATCAATCCTTTGCTTAGTGCCACTAAGAAAAGTGCCTCACTATCGGTGGTACCCTCCCTGTGCGGGTAATGTACATGGTCAATCAAGTCCTCCACATCTTTTCTGCACTCATGCCAGTTACCTATCTTGCCGTTATGCATGAAGGTCCAGTTTTGCCAAATGAATGGATGGCAATTACTTCTATTTACCGCGGTACCTGTCGTTGCGCGAACATGCGCAAAAAACATACGTGTTTGTATATGTGCTGCAATTGATCGGAGGTTGCTATCATTCCAGGCAGGTAATACGTCTTTAAACAGACCAGGAGTTGTCCGTTTCGTGTACCAAGCAACTCCAAAACCATCGCCGTTGGTGACCCAAGAGGACTGCATAGCCGCAAGACTTTGACTAACAATAGAGTGCTCTTGATGAAAGATCAAGTCTTCCAAGTAAATTTCTGGTCCAGCGTAGGCAACCCATCTGCACATCATCAACTCCTTCTTAAACTGAGTTAGTTTTAGTCAATTCGAGTTCTGGAAATTGACAGTTAGATCACTTTGTGACGGTGCATTCTCCGCAACAAAACATATTTTGACCAGCCAGCTTTTTAAATACGCCAAGTGCGCGTGGCTTATGCAGTCCACATTTGTAGCAACTCATGGCCGCAATGGAGCTAGAGCCACCAAATGGAGATTCGGCTTCCTTGGATTTAGCAGGAATTTAGGCTCGTGAAAAACCCATATAAATCAATGATTTATGTGTAAAAACAGCCACTGTGTAATATTTCGTGTAATTGACCAAAAGTTGCATAATGCAACTTTTCGGGCAAAACACGCAAATTTGGGGTGGGAAGGCGCCATTTTACTTGGCGCCAGCGCAAATTTGCGTTTTTAAAATTCTTGAGATTTTACTTAACGCATACTCCCAAGACCCCGTCGCTGTGGGCAAAAATTTGCGCACAAACATGTCTTAAATCGTTAATTAACTGGTTTTATTTGATACGAACTACAGAGCCAGTTACTTTAGATTTGGGTTCACGTTTAGCGAAGGTGTTGATTGGAGAGTTTTCGCCTAGTGCAGACTCAAGTGCATCCTTGGCCGTAAGAATGCTATGAGCAATATCTTCTATGGAGCAACGTTTATCCATAGATCTATTACGAATAATCCTGAAGGCTTCAGTATCGGTGATACTGCTGGTATCCATGAGAAATCGTTTGGCTTGTTCAATGATTCGAACAGATTCAACTCGACCTTCGAGTTTATTGATACGCTTCAACAAATCTTCACGCACCTTGTGCTGGTTCACAGCCAGCACAATAGCAGATAGAACACCAAATGGTTTTACCGGTGAAAACAACAGCGATGAGGAATTCAATTTGCAAGCCAAATCCAGTACTGTGGGGCTTTCAAACTGCAGTACAGAAACAATGATCTTATTTTTTAAAGTCTGAAACAAAGCCTTGTCAATTTTGATAATTGCTTCTGGCACCATTGCTAGTACAACAAGATCTACGCTGAGTAAATCAGCCATCACAGGTGGCCATACTTGCTTATAAGTCATACCAAGTCGCTCAAGTTGCTGAGAAATTAAACGGCATTCAGCACCAATTGGGTGGCATAAACCAACCTGCATTTGATGCAAACCGGCGACAACATCTCGCTGTTCCATAAGTCCTCCTTGACGACATTGATCTGCAAAATCTAGGTCACACACATATTGTCATAGTGAAAACTACAATGCAGAAATAGCATAGGACATCAAATACGGGTCAGGCCGTACAGTTCTCTTTGATTCCTTAACAATTTCAAAATCACCATCAGCCCTAGACTTCCCTATGCGCGAATAAACCCAGCAGTGGTTGTTGTCAGGGTCAACACGAACACGCCCTTGGGGCGCTTCTACTTCCATACCACGCAATACTTTGAGAAGACTGTCTGTATCTATGTCCTGAGCTTCTATCAACGCCTTTGTAAACAGCATAACCTGAAAGTAAGCTGATTCCCAGCATTGATTTATAGGAACATCCCCTATCTGCGTTACTAATTGCTGCCAAGTAGGTATTGGGGAATGCTTAAGAATTGAGGCAAAGAAAGGTGCCGCAGTGAAGTGATCTGCCCTAGCGAACGGCAGCATACTCGCTAACTCAGCCTCTGAGGTTGTTAAACTTGCTATGGGCAAAGTCTGTGGTTGCAATCCAGCTTGTGCGTAGGATTCATAAAAAGCAGCTGTGGATGAACCTACTACTGTGGAAAAAATAAAGTCAGGCTGACTCGCTGCAATGTCATCCATAATAGGTCTAAATTCAGTATGGGAAGCCTCTAGACTTAAGTAATGCTCACCCATGATTTTTCCACCAAAACCGTTCACCATGTCTTTCATGATGCGGTTAGATTCATAAGGGTAAACATAGTCAGATCCAACCAAATAACAATTTTTGCCGAATTTGGAGAACATGAATTCAGCTAAGATAATAATGTTTTGGTTGGGGCAGGCGCCTGTGTAAATCACATTGGGTGAAAATTCAAAGCCTTCATACAAGGTGGGGTAAAAAAGTAGCTTGTTGTGTTTTTCAATCACCGGCAGAACTGACTTACGGCTAATGGATGTGTAGCAACCGAAGATGACCGTTACATTTTGCTCAGCAATTAACTTTTCGGCCATTGAAGAAAAAAGGAATGGATCTGATTGGGGATCCATATAAAAAGGTTTGATTTCTAAGCCATTGGTTGCTAACAGGTTGTTGGCTTCTTCAATTGCTAACAGTGTGGCATGTAGCTGAGTTTTCTCAATCACGGATGTAGCACCTGTTTGTGAAAAAATCACACCCACAGGTATAGAGGTCTTCATGGAATAATCTTTCTGATTTTTTTTAAAACGTTTCGTACAGCTAGTTCGATATTATCCGCCTCGCAATAAACCGTTTGCGACACACCAAAGATTTGCTGGCAAATTTTCGCCTGAGAGGCCCCTATTTTCATGCACATCACGCTAGTGCCTTCTTCTTTCAATTGAGCCACTGCAAATTGACTGTCTTGCCATAAATAATTTTCATCTGGGCAATCAATGTCACTGGGAACACCGTCTGTCAATACCAATACAATGGGTTGCTGCAAACGGCTCGCACACAAACTGTTCATATGTCGTAACGCGGCACCCAGTCTGGTGGAATATTTGGCCTGCAATCCCATCAAAGCTTTTCGCTGAGTGTCAGACCATGGTGAAACAAAATCCTTGTGCAGGGTAATGCTTACATCATCTTTGGTATTTGAATGAAAACTCGATATGCCAAAAGGAATATGCGATGATTGAAAAAAATCTGCCAAGTAGGTGATAGCTTTTTTTTCCAGATCAAGAATGCTGGTGAAACTACCTTCTATGCGATCGTTAGCGGATTCTGATGCATCTATAAGAACCATCACGCCTGTACTCAATTGCTGTCTTTGCCATTGCTGAAAAATATTTTCATTTGGAGAAATGCGGCAATGTAAATCGATATTTCGTTCAATGGCTTTGTCAAGCCAAAGCTGTTCGCCAGAATTGACTGACGACTTGAATTCACCACGAACTACCCTTTTTCTGCTTGATTTCAAGAATGCAGTTTGAGCATCGCGAAGAGGCACACGTTTCAAGCCTGGAGCGGGCAACAAGCCTGAATGTTTCACGGTGACAGAAGCCTTATTCAAATTTTGGGTATTTGCATTCCATTCGTCATAGTAAAAAATCAGCTTCTCCTCTTTTGCAGTTAGGTCTTGCTCTGAGGCTGAACTTTTGCGTGAATGGGAAATAGTTTCCTGTACTTTATGCTCAGCTGCAGCGTCTGTCCACAAAATAGAGTTGTCGTCCCGATAAGCTGGCCAGACCGCATATTTCGTATGGTCAAACCGATAACGCATTTGACCCAAGTCATTGGCCAAAATAGACCCTGCTTCTCGCAATGCAGCAAAACCATCGCCGCTTTTCAAGGCCTGTTCGAACATGTTCAGCGCTTTACCGCACCAGTAATCCTCGTACACATTATGTCTTCGGTTTAAACATACAGACATTTTGGCTAACTGGGCCTCGACGCCACCAATAAGTACTGCCTGTTCTATGTCAATGCGCGAAGTGAATATAGCCCCAATACCTTCGATTTCTTGACTTATTAATCGTTCTATACGCTCATCTTCCAATAAAGATATAAGTGCCAGCGATAAATGTTTGAATTTACCTACTGGCTGAAAAAATGCAGAGTACTTTAAGTGGGCTTTAGCGTGTGCCACCATGCACAGCAAATCAACGGCCTTATAAGTACCCTTGAGCACGCCTGAAAGTTGCTGCGATAAACTGTACGGCAATGACAAACCAAATGGCGTGATTGCTAACCTCTGCTGTTGCTGGTTTCTTGCAACAGATACGACTGGCAAGCTTTGAGCAGGAAGTTGAAAACTACGAAAAACAGATTCAAGCCATTTATCTGCAATCACTGTGTCCATGGTAGCGTGATCACTTGTGAACTGCAGCTATAACCAGTGGAAGCAATGCCAGCAAACTTGCTCTTATAGTGGGTTCATCAGTGACGGGGTCGATAAGTGCTGCCTCCAATAGTTTTTGATGCCCTGTTTTTTGTGACATTAACTTAGCCGCATGAATCAACATACGGGTTGATACGCCTTCAAATAAACCGCTTCCAGCCATTTTGCGTGAACTAGTACCGAAATTTGCAAGTGCGCGGGCAAGCTCCATAGCACATCCGGACTCACTCGCAATGATCGTCTGCTCGTGCTCAATAGACGGGTAGTTGAAACGTACAGCCACAAAACGCTGCTTGATAGATTCTTTCAAATCACGCATCACGCTCTGATAGCCCGGGTTATAAGAGACCACCAACATAAAATGGTCAGGTGCATGTAAGACTTCATTGGTCTTGTCTATGAATAATTGACGTCGATGGTCAGCTAATGCGTTCAATACCACCAGCGCTTCTTGACGAGCTTCAATTACTTCATCTAAATAACAAATACCACCTTGTCTGATAGCTTGCGTCAGTGGTCCATCTAACCAAGGTGTCTCATTCCCTTTCAAGATATAGCGTCCCACAAGATCACTGGCACTGGTGTCCTCATTGCAAGCGACTGTCCAAAGCGGCAACTTTAACTCTTGTGCCATGTATTCTACAAAACGTGTTTTGCCGCATCCGGTAGGACCCTTGATGAGCAAAGGCAGATGATGGTTGAAAGCCTGGCGGAAAACTTGCTCTTCGTCACCCAGCGGATGGTAGGAAATAGTCAAAAGAATTCACCAGATTAAAAAAATTGTTGATTTGCACGATCGGCACCTCGCTTGCTAATCAATGCAAGCTGAGGCGCCTGATTTAAACGGGTATTAACGGTGCTTGGTGGATTGGTTGGGAATGCCCTCAATAGGCGACTCGTCCGTACCGGGTGTGGACCGGGTAATGGACTCAACCATTTTGCGAGTGCCTTCAGGATCATTGATCCATTTAGAGTAAAACTCAAATGGGCATGCTGCTACGCCATTGACGTCTTCTCCTGAATTGATTTTTCCTGTGTAACCTCGGTGAAGTAACTTGTACAAATGATTTTGAGACTGCATGGTGCGCCGTGCATCACGAATCAAACTAACCGAGAGTTCTGCGTACTGTATGCCCATGTCCTCTTCGCCGCATTCGCCAAGTGTGCGTCCATCAAAGCCAACTATGGCAGAGTGACCGAAATAAGAATAGACACCATCAAATCCAGATGCATTGGCAACAGCAACGTAGCAATTATTCATCCATGCCATGGCCTTGGCCACTAGCACTTGTTGATCTTTGGCCGGGTACATATAGCCTTGGCAACGCACAATCAACTCAGCGCCGCGCATTGCACAATCGCGCCATATCTCAGGATAGTTACCATCGTCGCAAATGATGAGACTGATCTTCATGCCTTTAGGCCCTTCGGACACATAAGTGCAGTCGCCTGGATACCAACCTTCAATAGGCACCCAAGGCATGATCTTTCGGTACTTTTGCACGATTTCACCTTTGTCATTCATCAGGATCAAGGTGTTGTAAGGTGCTTTTTTCGGATGCTCTTCGTGACGTTCACCAGTCAAGGAAAATACGCCCCAAACCTTTGCCTTACGGCAGGCTGCAGCGAAAATTTCAGTCTCTTCACCGGGCACAGTTGCAGCTGTGTCATACATCTCCTTGGAGTCATACATGATGCCGTGGGTAGAATATTCAGGAAAGATAACCAAGTCCATGCCTGGTAAACCTTGCTTCATACCTACAAGCATGTCACCAATCTTGCGCGCGTTATCCAACACCTCAGCTTTGGTATGCAAGCGAGGCATTTTGTAGTTAACAACTGCAACACCTACACAATCCTTGCTACTTGAAATATCACCGTGTCTCATATAAGTTCTCCTGTGAATTGTTAAATTGTCAAAAATGCCTTGACGGCATCAACTTCCACTGCATCCTTGCCGCAACTATGCACTATGGCACCGCGCTCCAGGACAACCAAACGGTCAGCAACATTGACCGCAAAACTCAACACCTGCTCAGACAACAAAATTGTGCAATCGGTTGCCTGCTGCAACTTGATCAAAGCTGTTGCAATTTCTTTAATGATTGAAGGCTGAATCCCTTCGGTTGGTTCATCCAGAATCAAAAGTTTGGGACCTGCCGTCAAAGCTCGACCGATTGCAACCATTTGTTGTTGGCCACCGGATAAATTACCCGCTTTGCGACTCTTCATTTCTGACAACACAGGAAACAATTCATAAACCAGATCAGGAATTTTTTTGAGACGGCCGGTATTGAGAGAGGACAAGAGGTTTTCCTCTACTGTCAATTGACTGAAAAGCAACCTTCCTTGTGGCACATAACCCATTCCCATGCGAGCGCGCTCAAACACAGGCAAGTGAGTAATGTCTTGTCCCATAAACTCAATTCGACCTGAATGCACAGGCAACAAGCCAACAAGCGTTTTGAAAAAAGTAGACTTGGACATGCCATTTTTTCCAACTACAGCCACTGCTTCATGTTCTTTCATGTCAAAAGACACACCGTGTAAAACGATACTTTGTCCATAGCCGGCCATTAAGTCTGATGTGTGTAGCAGCGTCATTCTCAGATCCTCTAATCGCCTAAGTAGACTTCACGCACACGAGGATCTGCCTGGATTTGCTCAATCAAGCCCTCGCACAAAATCGACCCTTGGTGCAAAACTGTGACATTCCCCGAAAGCTTCTTGACAAAATCCATGTCATGTTCAATCACGACAATCGATTGAATAGCAGAAATACGCTGAATCAAATCAACTGTTTGGTCACGCTCTCTCAAGCTCATACCCGCAACTGGCTCATCTAGCAAAAGCAACTGCGGATGCTGAACCAATAGCATCGCAATTTCCAGCCATTGTTTTTGACCATGGCTCAGAGTACCTGCTTGGACATCAAGCATATTGTCCAAATTAGTGGTTTGCGCTACTTTGAGAATTTCTTGATTGAATTGGTCGTCACTGTTGAAGATAGCAGACAAAATACTCTGCCCCTTTGGTACTGATATTTGTATATTTTGATAAACCGATAAATCATCATAGACAGATGGCGTCTGGAATTTTCTGCCCATACCCATACGGGTGCGCTTAAATTCACTTTCATTATCAATTCGAATACCTTTAAAAAAAATACTCCCTTGTATTGCTGCTGTCTTGCCACATATGGCGTCAAGCAATGTGGTTTTGCCAGCTCCATTTGGCCCGATGATGCATCGGATTTCGCCAGACTGAACAGTCAAATTGACATGATCAATGGCAACAAAGCCACCGAAACTGACCAGTAAATCTCGTACCTCCAACAATGCCTTTTTATTCATTAACTGTCACCTTCAGAATTAGGTGATTTTTTAAACATGCCAAGCAAGCCTGCCAAACCTTGAGGGAGCACTGCCGTGACAAGCAAGAACAATCCACCCAGAAAGAATAACCAGCCCTGTGGAAATTGTTCTGACAAAGCTGATTTAAGCCAACCAATTGAAAATGCAGCGAACACCGCACCCAGAACAGATACTCGACCACCAAAGGCAGCATAAACAATCATTTCAACTGAAGCGACCGCACCTACAAGCTGTGGCGTGATCAACCCAGTGAACAATACAAACATTGCTCCACCAATAGATGCAAGTACGCAAGAGACGGACAATGTTGCAGCTTTAATCCATGCAGTGTCGTAGCCGGAAAAACGCACACGGTCTTCTCGATCTCTGATTGCAATCAATACTTTGCCGTACCGAGACGAAACAAGGTAATGCATCAGGGTCACACAGACGGCCAGTAACCCCAGCATAAGGTAATACAAGCGACTGCGTGCTTCATCTGAGGCCACGTCCCAGCCTAGCAAAGTGCTGAAGTCTGTGATGCCATTAGCGCCGCCAGTACCCCCTTGGCTGCCGATGATCAATACCGTCAAGGTCAGCGAAAGTGCGAGTGTCAAAATTGCAAAATACACACCACTTACTCGTTTTTTGAAAATCAAATAAGTAAATGGAAATGCGATCAAGACAGGCAGTACCAATATACATATCAAGGTAAAACTGAAACTTTGGAATGGCAACCAAGCCAGTGGTAATTGCTCCACACTGCTCCAAACCATAAAGTCTGGCAACTCCGGTCTTGAGGCTTCCAGCTTTAAAAACATAGCCAGTGAATAGGCGCCAATCCCAAAGAAGATCCCTTGACCGAGGCTGAGAATTCCGCAATAGCCCCAACTCAGAACGATACCTAATGCAACAAAGGCAAATGATAAGTACTTACCATATAGTGGCACTCTAAATTCAGGCGAGAAAATTGGCAATAACAACAGTACGCCAAAAATAATTGAGAAATTCACCCACCAACTTTGTCTTAAAAATTCTCTTGGCATGTCAAGTTCTCACTTTGGAAGAAAACAGGCCATTCGGGCGAAAGTAAAGAATTACCACGACGATCAGCATCAACAGTACTTTTGCATAGGAGCTGGTAGTCATGAATTCAAAAGTCGTTTGCAATTGCGCAATGATGAAACTTGAAAGCGCAGTACCCATGAGACTGGCAACACCACCGAAGACAACAACGATAAAGGTATCGACGATATACAACTGCCCAGTTCCCGGATTGGTAGAACCTATCATCGTGAAAACGCTACCAGCAATACCTGCCAAACCACTGCCAAGCGCAAAGGTGTACATGTCAACTTGGCGTGTATTAATCCCCACTGTTTCGGCAATTGCTCGGTTTTGTGTAATGGCTCGAACTTTTAAACCCATTGAGGTTTTGAAGAAAAGAAAATACACGACACCTACCACAACCAAAGTGAGCACAATAATAAAAATACGGTTCAAGGGGACTTGTACGCCGGTAAAAGGTTCAATGGCTCCATCCAGCCATGATGCCAAAGGTATGGTTACCTCTTGAGGGCCAAACACGGTGCGATAAGTTTGTTGCAGAATCAAACTCAAACCCCAAGTGGCTAGCAATGTATCCAGCGGCCGGTTATAGAACCACCGTACCACTGACCACTCTAAAAACATGCCAAATAAGAACGTGACTAAAAATGCGATCGGTATGGCGAACAAAATATAGGTATCAACGGATTTAGGAAATATAGTTAAAAAAACATTAGCTACCATGAAAGTAACGTAGGCTCCTAAAGCCATTAGTTCCCCATGCGCCATATTGATGACACCCATCAAGCCAAAAACAATGGCCAGTCCCAAAGACATCAACAGCAAGATTGCCGTATAGCTGACGCCGCTGAAGAGTTGCATCCAAAAAATTTCAAGACTCACAGAAACTCCCCTCGGAGGCCTACCGGTTACCCGGCAGACCATCCGAATACTTCATTTCAAAAAAATTAGAGTTTGGGGAACGGGTTCGGTTCGGTGAGTTGACTTTCGTGAACGATGTCAAACTGCCCATCTGCACGTGCACGTCCGATGCGAACTTTTTTCCATACATGGTGGTTGGTTTTGTGAATCCTCACTAGACCCTCAGGCGCTTTGAATTCCACTTCCGAAGAAGCTGCTACAACCTTATCTACATCGAATGACTTGGCTTTTTCTACTGCCAATTTCCACAGATAAACAGCGTTGTAGCCGCACTCCATAGGGTCACCAACCACACGGTCGTTGCCGTATTTGGCTTTGATGGCCGCCACAAACTTTTCGTTTTCAGGAGACTTGATGCTCTGGAAATAACCCATGCATGCGTAGTAGCCGATAGCATTGTCTTTGCCTATACCGTCAATTTCGTTTTCTGAAACCACAGTCGACAACAGTTTTTGCTTGGTGCCATCAAGACCCGCAGCCTTTAACTGTTTGTAGAAGGCAACATTAGAGCCACCGACCACGGTTGAATAAATCCAGTCGGGCTTGGCGGCCTTGATT
>Ga0214921_10011144_pt1 | contig 10981 bp, 10 predicted proteins | sample LL1505_MetaG_FD_177992 | JGI IMG/M metagenome (GOLD analysis project Ga0214921, IMG submission 177992) | Freshwater microbial communities from Lake Lanier, Atlanta, Georgia, United States - LL-1505 | ecosystem: Environmental > Aquatic > Freshwater > Lake | place: USA: Georgia | collected...
TGATTTTATCAAAATGTAGTTTTGAAGCAATAGCACCTACTTTGGTTTCAGGGTGCAATGGGTCTCCTACTTTTAATTTTGCAACTTGAGCTAAAAATGCGGTTTTGAACTTATCGTAAATACTCCTTTCTACGAATATGCGTGAACCACATAAACAAATTTCACCTTGATTCGTAAAGCTAGACCTGACACTTTCACTCACCGCTTTTTCAAAATCACAATCAGCAAATACCATGTTTGGATTCTTGCCACCAAGTTCTAAAGAAAGCTTCTTGAACAAAGGGGCTGACATGCGCGCAATCTGCTCACCAGTTTTGGTACCGCCAGTAAAAGAAATTGCTTTTACATCTGGATGTGTACAAATGGTTGCACCAATTTTAGGACCCAATCCATGTACAATGTTCAAAACACCTGCAGGCAAACCTGCTTCCATACAAATCTCTGCAAACAAATAAGCGGTCATGGGTGTAATTTCAGAAGGCTTTGCAACCACACAATTGCCTGCGGCCAAAGCGGGTGCAATTTTCCATGTAAATAAATACAAGGGCAAATTCCATGGGCTGATACAACTCACCACTCCCAATGGCGATTTGATGGTATAATTGATGGCATGATCTCCCATGGCATGAGATTCCGATGCAAAGTGTTCAATGGCCGTTGCAAAAAAATGAATATTGGATTGCGCTCTTGGAATTTCACCTTTTTGTGCCAACCAAAATGGTTTCCCTTGGTCAATACTTTCTGCTTTTGCCAGTTCATCATTCTTGGCCTCAATCAATGCTGCTATTTTAAGCAAAATTGCACTGCGTTGATTGGCTGTATATTTACTCCAAATGGGGAAGGCGGCTTTTGCAGCAGCAACTGCTAATTCGGCATCTTGCTCGTCACTGTCTGGGCATAAACTATAGGCTTTCCCTGTTGCTGGATTGATGTTCTCTATATAATTACCTGAAATTGGTTCAATCAATTTTCCATTAATGTAATTGCGTATTTTTTGCATGCTCAGCGTATTTAAACCAAACAAAATTACACAATTTAATGGGAAATCTTTGGGCTGAATTCTAGATTTTGGTGGAGACAATCCAATTTTATTTAATAAACTTGCGGTTCGCATTTCACCGCAATACCTTGAAAAAAATAAGCATTTGTCATTTCTCTTCAGTTCATAAAACCTCTGATTCTAGGGTTTTAGACAGGGAGTGTAAAAGCTTGGCTGCTTATTTTGATGTAAGTTTTATTGGCATTGGAGATGTAAGCTTCCAAACTGATGGCGTTCATGTGGTTGGTATCAAACAACATCAAAAACCATTTTATAGAATAATAGGCAGCAGTTTGGTAAGTTTATTCAATGCATTAAAAATAGATGCTGCAGTATACCATATCCATGATGCAGAATTGATTTGGGCTGGCATCTTCTTGAGTTTAACGGGCAAGCATGTGATCTATGATATTCATGAAAATACCAGTTCTGATATCAAATACCGAAAATGGCTGCCTCAATGGTCAAGACCTTTGGTTGTATCTATGTATAGAATGCTCATGCAACTTGCAAAAAACTATGTGCATTTTATCCCTGTTTTGGCTACTGAAAATGACATTGAAAAATTACATATTCACGCAACTCAAAAATACACTGTAGTTCAAAATTTTGCAGAACTCAATTTACTCAAAAAATACAGGGTACAGAAACGATACAATCAGCAAGATACCCGATTAATTTATGTAGGAAGGTTACGTGATTATTATTACAATATAGACCCTGTTTTAGAAGCGATTTATTTGTTGAAAAAAGAAGGTATTCATGTCCAATTTGAATTAATAGGATTGATAGAACCGCAGTTTCTTCAAGGCTTTGAGCATTTATCTTTTTGGCAAGACATTAGAGAGCAAGTACATTTTAAAGGAGAATTGGACAGGGATAATTGGCTTGAAATTTCTAAGCATACGAGTATTGGAATTTGCATCAAAAATCAAGCAGATGGTGAAGTGCTTTCCCATGAAAGAAAATTGTTTGAATATATTGCACTAGGCATCCCTTCCATTTTTTGCGATAAAAAAATTTATACCCATTTAAACCATGAATACACTATTGGAATAAGTGTTGATATTGAAAATCCTATTGACATAAAAAATGCCATTGCAAAACTCATTACTGATCAAGCATTTTATGAAGCATTAGAAGTGAACTGTATTCAAGCTGCAGATCATTTTTTAAATTGGGAAAATGAATTTAAAAAACTACTGAATTTGTACAATGAAATTTTAAGCAAATAAGTTGATGCAAAAAAAACTCATCGTCATTGTTGGTCCAACTGCTTCAGGCAAAACAGCCTTGTCAATTGAATTGGCTAAAAGGCTGCATACCGATATTATTTCTGCTGATTCTAGACAGTTTTACAAAGAAATGAACATTGGTACTGCCAAACCATCAGGAGAAGAATTAAAAACAATTAAACACCATTTCATAGACAATTTAGGCATCCAAGATTATTTCAGTGCAGGTGATTTTGAAAGAGCGGCCATGCAATGTCTCGACAACTTGTTTCAAATGCATGCGCATGTATTGCTCTGCGGTGGCTCTGGTTTGTATATTCAAGCCTTGTGTGAAGGCATGTCTGAAATGCCACCTGCAGATTTAAAATTAAGAGAACAACTTGAACAAGATTACCAAAACTTGGGCATTGAATTTCTTCAAAAAAAATTAACAGATTTAAATCCTGAGAAGTTAAAGCAAATAGATATACTCAACCCACAGCGATTGATGCGGGCAATTGAAATGGAAACCCAAAAAATTGATTTGACTAACCCAAAAATATCACGACCATTTGAAATTTTGAAGTTTGGGATAGAAATGGACAGAGTACTTTTATACAAACGGATCAACGAACGGGTTGACCAAATGATGTCATCAGGATTGCTTGAGGAAGCCAAAGATTTATTTCCTCAACGACAACTCAATGCGCTTCAAACTGTAGGTTACAAAGAGCTTTTTGACTATTTCAACAATGAATGTAGTTTGGCTTTTGCCATTGATAAAATTAAACAACACACCCGCAATTACGCCAAACGACAAATGACTTGGTTCAAGCGCGACCAACAAATTCAATGGATTGAGGCAAAAAACACCATAGAAATGGCAGATGAAATCATGAATACAATAGAAAACCCTAAGATTGATTAAAAATAACTATTTTTGCACTTTGTAATTTTTTGAAATGTTAGAATTATTCTCTCAACCAGCTGCTTGGATTTCATTGATCACTTTAACTGTGATGGAAATTGTACTTGGAATTGACAATGTCATTTTCATTTCATTGGTAACCGGAAAACTTGAGAAAAATAAACAAGTGAGTGCAAGACGAATTGGCTTGTTTTTGGCGCTGTTTATTAGAATTGTACTTTTGAGTTTTTTGGCAAATATTGTGCACAGCGAGCCTGTTAGTCTATTCAATCTTGGAGATCATCCAATTACGATCAGAGACTTGGTATTATTGTCCGGAGGATTGTTTTTATTGTATAAAAGTACCCTTGAAATTTTCGAATTGTTAGAACATGAAACCGAAGAAAAAAGCAAGCAAGTTAAAGCGGTTTTTTGGAATGTGGTTTTGCAAGTAATTTTGATTGATATTGTTTTTTCATTCGACTCCATTATTACTGCAGTTGGTTTGGCGCAAGACTTACCCATCATGATTTTAGCTGTTATCATTTCAATGATCATCATGCTTTTCTTTTCTGGTTTGATCTCTGATTTCATCAACCAACACCCAAGTGTAAAATTGTTGGCATTGGCGTTTTTATTGGTTATTGGGGTGATGCTTGTCATTGAGGGATGGAACCATGAAATTGCAGAACAAATCAACTTAAAAGCATATGTTTATTTTGCCATGGCATTCTCTATTGTAGTGGAATTATTGAACATGAAAATGCGCAAAAAAGGTAAAAATGACAAGCCTGTTGAATTGAAGGATATTTACAAATAAAACATGCGCAATCAAGTTCATTTTATTGATTGGGGTTTGATTCCATATCAACAAGCATGGAACCAGCAAGAAGCTATTTTTAAAATTGCTGCAGATTTAAAATTTGAAAGAAGGTTGTCTGGTGCTGTTGATGAAAAACCGATTGAACATCATTTGATTTTTTGCGAGCACCCGCCTGTATATACATTAGGCAAAAGCGGTAAGATTGAAAACCTCTTGTTAAATCAAGAAGAACTAGAGGCTGTGAATGCACAGTTTTTCCCTATCAACAGAGGAGGAGATATTACTTATCATGGACCAGGACAATTGGTGGGTTATCCCATTTTTGATTTGGAACAATTTTATACAGACATCCATTTGTATTTAAGAAACCTAGAAGAGGCCATTATTTTAACTTTGGCTGAATATGGCATCAAAGCCGGAAGATATGAGGGGTATACCGGGGTTTGGATAGATGCGGATTTACCCAGTGCCAGAAAAATTTGTGCCATGGGCGTTAGATGTAGCCGATGGATTACCATGCACGGCTTTGCTTTTAATGTAAACACTGACCTCTCCTATTTTAACCATATTGTTCCTTGTGGCATAGACGACAAAGACGTAACCTCTATTCAAAGAGAATTAGGCCATGAGGTTGACATGAATGAATTAAAAAAACGCTTGAAAGCAAAGCTTTCAAGCGTTTTTACTATTGACTTAGTAAACTAATTTTATTTTAAAATACTTCTAGAAATCACCAGTTTCTGAATTTCACTGGTTCCCTCACCTATGGTACACAATTTTGAATCGCGGTAAAATTTCTCAACCGGAAAATCTTTGGTATAGCCATATCCACCAAATATTTGAACCGCTTCAGTTGCGGCCCAAACCGCAACTTCACTCGCATAATATTTAGCAAAAGCACCTTCTTTGTTTACACTCAATCCTTTGTTTTTCCTATCAGCCGCTTGTAGGGTTAACAATTCTGCGGCCTCTATACGCGTTGCCATATCTGCCAGTTTGAAAGAGATACCTTGGAAATTGCTGATAGGTTGACCGAATTGGTGTCTTTCTTTGGCATATTTTTTTGCAGCTTCATAAGCCCCTTTTGCAATACCCAATGACAAGGATGCAATAGAAATTCTACCCCCATCTAAAATTTTCATGGCTTGTTTAAAACCTTCGCCTTCTTTTCCTAATAAATTAGAGGCTGGAATTCTGCAATCTTCAAATATCAATTCAGCCGTTTCAGAGGCACGCATCCCCAATTTGTTTTCTTTTTTTCCACCTCTAAAACCAGGTGTTCCGCGCTCAACAACAAATGCACTGATTCCGTTTGAATCTAACAATTCACCTGTTCTTGCCAATACAACAGCAATTTCTCCTGAAATGCCATGCGTAATCCAGTTCTTGCTTCCATTTAATACCCAATAATCACCCTCTTTTTTTGCCACACATTGCATGCGCATGGCATCGCTTCCAGTATTGGCTTCGGTTAATCCCCAAGCACCAACCCATTCTCCAGTTGCCAGTTTAGGCAACCATCTTTGTTTTTGTTCTTCATTTCCAAAATAGAGGATATGACCTGTACACAACGAATTGTGAGCAGCCATACTCAAGCCAACCGAACCACAAACTTTTGCCATTTCAATAATGGCAGTCATGTATTCGAAATAGCCCAATCCTGATCCACCATAATTTTCTGGGACTAAAATTCCCATCAAGCCCATTTGCCCCATTTCACGGAACAATTCACGAGGAAATACTTGCGATTCATCCCATTCCATTACATGCGGTTTCACATGTCTTTCGGCAAAATCTCTCACCATATTGGCAATCATTTGCTGGCTTTCGGTTTGTTCAAAATTCATCACTTTTTGTATTTAATTGGGCTGCAATATACTTTAAAAACATGCAATTTTAGAACCCAAATCTTAGTTTTTTATTTCGTTAAGATGAACATAAGGTATTATCAATTGAAAAATTGAATCGTTCACTGTTTTGATATTTTTAAGGTCGTTTATATCTTGAAATAAACCATGTTGTTCTCTGTATTTGACCAATTGTTTAGACAAAGTATATTTGAAATAAGGATGCTGCTGCAATTGTTCAATTGGGCAAGTATTGATGTTTATCTTTTTGATCTTATTGGGGTTGATATAAACCTGCTCTTTTAAATCATATAAAAAATCTTCTTGGAAACCATAAATCTCTACCAATTGATAAAGCTTGTGGTATCCGCCCAATTTATTTCTGTAGGCAACAATTTTACCTGCCAATTTAGGTCCAATTTTATAGAGTTTTTCAAGGGCAACTGAATCAGCCGTATTCAATTCTAATTTGTCAAATTGAGCTTTTTGTTTCTGCACCCATGTATTTGCATTTGTCTTTTTTTCAATTGCTGGCGCCAAATTTAGAATTTGAACTTGGATGGGCTCTGGTTTAACAAATAAAGGAATACTGGCATTTGCAATTCCAATCAACCCAAATAAAAAGAGCAACAAGTAGGTGCCTTGTTGCTCTTTTTTTATGGTATAGAAATAAGATTGATAGAACTTTTTAAGCTTTGTCATTTTCATTGTTCTCTGGGGCTTTGTTGAGTTTAGGATTTTTTACAATGAAAAAATACAAAAGCGCAAATACAAAGGCACCAAAAAATGCTTCAGTTAAAAACCAAAACCAGAAACCTGCTGGTTCTACAGGGTCTACGAGAAAAATTAATTTATTCATGATGGAGCGAATTAAGCTGATTTGATACAATTTGAAGGCCTTCCTTAAAGGAATGAGGCTGATACCCTAAAATTGATTTTGCTTTCTCAATTTGAAAACCTGTAATGGGTGGGCGTTTGGCAGGTTGTTGTATACCTTCACTGCTAGATAAATTGACCAAAGATTTATCTAAATTCCAGAAATCGGCAACTTGAATTACTAAATCAAATACACTCATAAAATTCATGCCTGATATATGAAAAATCCCTGATGCTTTTTGGGAAGCTGCAAGTGCACAGCCCTGGGCTAAATCTTCTGCTAAAGTGGGCGTTCTAAATTGGTCGGCAACAACTTGAATAGATTTTCCCGATTCCAAGGCATTCTTAGCCCATAATACAATATTGGAACGGCTCATGTCTTTGACAACTCCATATACCAAAACGGTTCTGAGTATTGCCCATGAGTTTGAATGGGCTTGCACCAATTGCTCTGCTTTGTATTTTGACAATCCGTAATAACTCAATGGCTTAGGAATTTCTTCTTCTGCCAATGGCCCATGCGTGCCATCAAAAATAAAATCTGTTGAGAGGTGCACCAAATGCGCATTGATATGGTTACATGCGTTTACAATGTACTCAACAGCTTGTACGTTCAAGACATCACAATTTACTTGGTCTAATTCACAAGCATCTACATTGGTCATAGCAGCTGTATGAATAACCACCTCTGGTTTTGTTGAATTGAAAACAGCTATTACTTCTGCTTCATTCGTAATGTCTAATGAACAATAAGTATAAAAACCAGGAAAAGGATAACGATCAGCACCTTTTGCCGTTGCAATGAGTTCAATTTCGGGGAACTGTTTGTAATAATCGAGCAATTTTTGGCCGAGTAAACCATTGCTTCCGGTTACCAATACTTTCATTTTAATTTGAATAGGCCTGCAATATCAAACAAAAAGGGCTTAATTCCCAATTATTTAGGGGATGTGAGCCAATCTTCTGCAGATTAATTTTACAAATTTGAGATCCAAAAAACTGCCAGACTGTCATATTTTCATTATATTTGCAAGTCGAATTAAAGCACTCAATGAAAGGAATTATTGCAAAAACTGCTACCCCAAACGCCGAAAGAAAATTATACATAGAAACTTATGGATGTGCCATGAATTTGGCAGACAGCGAAGTTGTAGCTTCTATACTAGCAGATAAAGGTTTTCAAACCACCAATGTTATTGAACAGGCTGATGTGATATTTATCAATACTTGCTCAATCAGAGACAATGCAGAATCGCATGTCTGGGGAAGATTGAAAGAGTTCAAACCCCACAAAAGAAAAAATCCAAAAATGATCATTGGCGTTTTAGGCTGTATGGCTGAACGACTCAAAAATGATTTATTGGAAAAAGAGCAAATCATAGATATTGTAGTAGGACCAGATGCCTACCGAGACATTCCTCGATTGATTGAACAAGTAGATGAAGGCGGACGTGCCGTAAATGTATTGTTATCGAGAGAAGAAACTTATGCCGAAATTACGCCTGTAAGATTAAGCTCAAATGGGGTTACTGCTTTTATCAGCATCATGAGGGGTTGTAACAACATGTGTTCGTTCTGTGTTGTGCCATTTACCAGAGGGAGAGAGCGAAGCAGACCTTCAGCATCTGTAGTTCAAGAAGCCCAAAACTTATATGAAGCTGGCTATAAGGAAGTAACCCTTTTAGGCCAAAACGTAGATTCATACAATGAACAAAATGAGGCCGGTGAAAGCATTTGCAATTTTGCTGGTTTGTTAAAAAAAGTGGCTGCGATTGCACCTGATTTGAGGGTTCGATTTAGCAGCTCGCATCCAAAAGACATTACAGATGAGGTTTTATTTGCGATGCAAAGTCATCCCAATATTTGCAAGCATATTCATTTTCCAATTCAATCAGGCAATAGCCGCGTGTTGAATTTAATGAACCGCACTTATGACAGAGAATGGTTGATACAACGCATTCAGCGCATTAGAGAATTGATGCCTAACTGTGGCATTTCAACTGATATCATTGCTGGATTTTGCTCAGAAACAGAAGAAGAACACCAAGAAACAGTGAGCATGATGCGTGACATGCAATTCAATTTTGCTTTCATGTATGCATATAGTGAACGTGAAGGTACTTTGGCCCAAAGAAGATACCCTGATGACATACCAGCAGAGGTAAAAAGCAGAAGATTGGCTGAAATTATCAGCACCCAACAAAAGAATTCAGTTCAAATGAATCAAAATGAAATTGGGAAAATTCATACCGTTTTAGCAGAAGGTTTTTCTAAAAGATCAGACCAAGATTTAAGAGGCAGAAACGACCAAAATATCATCGTCATTTTTCCAAAAGAAAATTACCAGAAAGGAGATTATGTGAGGGTCAAAATAGAAAGCTCAAGCCAAACAACTTTGGTGGGCAAAGCCATTGAAAAAATTCAACAACCAAATTCTAACCAATTACGATGAATATTCAAGACATCAAACAAAGATTTGAAATTATAGGAAATTCTCCATTGTTGAACATTGCATTAGAAACTGCGGTAAAGGTTTCTTCTACTGATATTACTGTTTTAATCAATGGAGAGAGTGGTGTGGGGAAAGAAGCATTTTCTAAGATCATCCATTCATTGAGCCATAGAAAACACGGGCCCTTCATTGCTGTAAACTGTGGAGCAATTCCAGAAGGCACCATTGACTCAGAATTATTCGGCCACGAAAAAGGTTCTTTTACTGGCGCACATGAAACCAGAAAGGGCTATTTTGAAACAGTAAACGGAGGAACTATTTTTTTAGATGAGGTAGGCGAATTGCCATTAGAAACCCAAGCACGTTTGCTTAGAGTTTTGGAAAGTGGTGAATTTATAAAAGTGGGTTCTAGCAAAGCACAAAAAACTGATGTGCGTGTGGTTGCTGCTACAAACAAAGATTTGTTGGATTTATCGATGACTGGAAAATTCAGAGAGGATTTGTACTATAGGCTTTCTACAGTTCCAATTAAGGTTCCACCATTGAGAGAGCGAAAAGAAGACATCAATTTATTGTTCAGAAAATTTTCAGCAGATTTTGCTGAAAAATACCATTCTAAACCAGTCATGCTTGAACCAGATGCACTTCAATTATTGGTAAATTTCAGATGGCCAGGAAATATCAGACAATTGAAAAATATTGCAGAACAGTTGTCTGTTTTGGATGAAGATAAAATTGTGAACGGTTCAGAATTAAAAAGGGTATTGCCTCCTGAAAAAACTGGCTTACCCATGGTTTTGGGAACTTTCAACAATGAAATGCAATTGAGTGAAAGAGACATCATGTATAAATTTCTTTTAGACCTCAGAAAGGATTTATCTGAATTAAAAAATGTGGTGTATGACATGATGCAAAACAGAGAACACTATGGCAATGTTGCAGTCAATCCAAGTTCTATTTTTAACCAAACTGAATTGAATACTGTTCACCATGTTGCACCAGTTACACCTTCAGTTGTTCAAATCAATCCTAGTACAAATATTGTACAACCTGGCGATTACATTGATATTACTGAGGCCAACATGGAACCTGAGTCATTGTCATTAGAGCAAAAAGAGATAGAGTTGATTAAAAAATCTTTGGACAAACACAATGGCAAACGCAAGAAAGCGGCACAAGAATTGGGTATTTCTGAGCGTACACTCTACCGCAAAATCAAACAGTATGATTTGGAGTAAGTTTTTTTGTGGTGTTGGCGAAAGCTCCATTCGACATTGGTAAGGTAATGAGATTTGATATTCTCTTGCGTGAATGTTCGCTGGGATATATCTTGCGAAAGTTAGTTGTGCGAGAATTGTCGTTCGATAATTGTTGTTTGTTCTCCAATTTTTCTAGATAAAAAAGGAAGCAAAAAATCACGACCCACGCCAATCGGCTGAAAATACCAGGTCGTCCTTTTTTTAAGCGCGAAACACGCAAAAATTCAATCTATTTTTTAATACTTACAACTTGTTACTTTCTGTCGAATTCGCTTCCACAGGCTTGCCCACAAAAAGCACTTCCGCATTTTTAGCGCCGCTTGACAATGGTCGGAACATTCGAACAGCATGGATTAGGTAATGAGATTTGATATTCTCTTGCGTGAATGTTCGTTGGGATATATTCTTGCGAAAGTTAGTTGTGCGAGAATTGTCGTTCGATAATTGTTGTTTGTTCTCCCTTTTTTCTAGATAAAAAAGGAAGCAAAAAATCACGACCCACGCCAATCGGCTTAAAATGCAAGGTCGTCCTTTTTTTAAGCGCGAAACACGCAAAAATTCATT
>Ga0214921_10011145_pt1 | contig 10980 bp, 8 predicted proteins | sample LL1505_MetaG_FD_177992 | JGI IMG/M metagenome (GOLD analysis project Ga0214921, IMG submission 177992) | Freshwater microbial communities from Lake Lanier, Atlanta, Georgia, United States - LL-1505 | ecosystem: Environmental > Aquatic > Freshwater > Lake | place: USA: Georgia | collected 2015-05-28
CCAACGCTAAAGTGTATGCACCCAAGTTGAATAAAGGCGCGTTGACCAACAGTTACGGGTTCTACTCACTTACGTTACCCGCAGGGATTCATGAAATCGAATTTCGATTCACAGGATATCCAACGGTGCGTAAAACACTCGATTTAACTAAAAACGACCTTCCAATGAACGTGGAGTTGGGCTTTCAAGATGGAGAAAAAGTGTACGATGAAGTCGTGGTAAACGGTAAGAAAGGGGACAATGTAAACTCGACAAAATTAGGGCAAATTGAACTGGATATTGAACAAATCAAAAGGCTTCCGGCATTCATGGGAGAAGTGGATGTGATTAAAACCATTCAATTGTTGCCTGGAGTTTCTTCCGTCTCAGAGGGTGGGCAAGGGTTTTATGTGCGCGGTGGAGGTCCCGACCAAAACCTCGTGCTCCTGGATGAAGGCGTGGTGTACAACGCGGCGCATTTGTTCGGGTTTTTCTCGGTATTTAATTCAGATGCTGTGAAAAGTGTCAACCTGATCAAAGGAGGCATGCCCGCGAATTATGGAGGTAGAATGTCTTCCGTGTTGGAAGTGAACATGAATGAAGGCAACAAGAAACGCTTTGGTGTTAAAGGGGGTTTAGGCATCATATCCTCGAGATTAACCGTGGAGGGGCCGTTGAAAAAAGACAAAGGGAGTTTTATCATTTCGGGTAGACGCACCTACATTGACGTGCTGGCAAAAGCCGCTATCCCGGATTCTTCGCCCTTCGCTGGTTCCGGTTATTATTTCTACGATATGAATGCGAAGTTCAATTATCAATTGGGATCCAAAGATCGCATTTTTGTAAGCGGGTATTACGGAAAGGACGTCTTCAGTTTTTCAGACAAAAAAGGGGGATTCGGTGTAACTATGCCCTGGGGAAATGGAATTGCAGCGATACGTTGGAATCACCTGTTTTCCAGTAAATTGTTCATGAATGTAACCAGCACATTTTCCGATTATAAGTTTAAGTTTGGCTCAAAGCAAGATCAATTTAAAATCGAATTTGTTTCGGGAATTCAAGACTACAATTCCAAGGTAGATTTCTCGTATTATCCGAACGACCGCCATCGCATCAAGTGGGGAGCCAATTACATTTATCATATTTTTACACCATCCAGTGTTTCTGCCTCCCAAGACACCGTTGTTTTTAACACAGGGAATGCTCAAAAATTGCATTCGCATGAAGAGGCTATTTACCTCATGGATGAATTCGATGCGAACAGCCGATTGCGTATTAATGCCGGATTGCGTTACACAGCTTTTCAGCATGTAGGTCCTTTTACACGATATATCAAGGGGGATATCAGTAAACCCGATACCTCCATTACCTATGGAAAAGGAGATGTTATTAAATTCTATCATGGATTAGAGCCCCGACTTTCCTTTCGCTACCTCCTGGGGGATCACAGTTCCCTCAAAGGGGGATATGCCTATAATTATCAGTTTGTCCATCTAACGAGCCTTAGTGCGGTATCGCTCCCAACGGATATTTGGTACCCCACCACGGATAAGGCCAAACCGGAAAAAGGGTTCCAAGCCTCTTTGGGGTATTTCCAGAACTTTTTTGATGACAAATTTGAAACTTCCGTGGAGGTGTATTACAAAGGCATGAAAAACATGATTGAATTCAAAGAAGGGGCATTGCCGGGGGATAACGTAAACGACAACACGGATAATTTACTGGTCTTTGGTCAAGGGTGGGCTTACGGTGCGGAGTTTTTCATCAAAAAAACTACCGGGAAGTTTACGGGATGGATTGGGTACACTTGGGCGAAAACGGAAAGGAAGTTTCCCGATTTAAACAACGGGAAGGTGTATCCTGCAAAATACGATCGTCGGCACGACTTGAGCGTGGTCGGAATGTATAAAATAAATGAAAGTTGGTCGATCTCGGGATCGTTTATTTACGCTACTGGTAACACCTTAACGCTACCCACTTCGTGGTATGTCCAAGACCAAAATCTGCTATTCAATTACGGAGCACGTAACTCGACGCGAATGGCACCCTACCACCGTTTGGATTTATCGGCAACTTGGTACGATGACGCGTACAAAACGAAAACAGATCCGGCCTCAGGCAAAGAAATTCAGGTGAAAAAAAGACTCAGAAATAACGTCGCCATTTCCATTTATAATGTGTACAACCGAGCCAATCCTTTCTTTTTGTACGTAGATCGAAACGGTGATTTTCTAAAAGGTGATTTTAAATTGACCGTAAAACAGGTTTCTTTATTTCCAATAATTCCGAGTGTAACATGGAACTTCGAATTTTAATATTTCTTGCTGCAGCTGTCCTGCTGGGGTCATGCACCAAGGAGGTAAAAATAGCTATCCCCGGTTATCAAAATCAACTGGTGGTGGATGGAAGCATTCGGGATGGAGAACCTCCAATAGTGTTGCTTTCGACCACACAAAACATCTATGCACCTACGGACATATCCTCCTACCTTTCAAGTTTTGTGTCCGATGCAGTGGTCAGTGTTTCCGATGGAACCACAACAGTTCAGCTCATACAAATTTGCACGGATAACCTTCCATCAGGTACAGAAGCCTATGCTGAAGCCATTTTCGGATTACCCATTGATCAACTTCAGCAATTGCATCTCTGCGTTTACACGTCAATTGATCCTTCTATTTTCGGTCAAATAGGTAAAACGTATTCCCTAACTATAAATCACGGAGGTAAAACCTATACTTCATCGACCACCCTGGAATCGCCTTCCGCCTTGGGGTATTTGAAATGGAAAGCCCAACCCAATAATCCAACCTATGGGTATTTGTATGGTTTTCTCAACGACAATCCTAACCATAATGATGCCTACATGTGGGAACTCAAGTATCTCAATGATGGGTTTTTCACCAAACCTTTTGGACCTTATTTCAACGATCAATTTTTCAACGGATTGAGTTTTGAATTTACTGCGTACAACCCGATGTCTTATGCCGATACAGCCGTGGCCAATTCTTCGAATGCCGGTTTTTTTCATCTGGGAGATACCGTGGTTTATCGGCTATCAAAAATGGGTCAAAAGGAATTTCAGTTTTTTGATAAAAAAACCAATCAACTATTTTCGGCAGGTAGTCCATTTGCTACCCCTATCAATGTGCCCTCCAATATTTCCGGTGGAGCTTTAGGTGTTTGGGCTGGATTCTCTTCTTGGTACGACACGGTCATTTGTCAACCGTAATCATTCAATTGGCCGTTGCTCTTCTCGAATGGCTCGTACATTTTTAAAGAAATACCGGAAGTCTACGCCTAAAAATGCACCCGATACCTTGCCATATTCTGTTATCTTGTATCCTTGGTTTCGGTAAGTGGAAATGTACGTAAATACAGGGGCAAGCGGTAGGCGTACGGTCGCCCCGAGATAGAAAAATCCCGACTTTTTACTTCGGAATTCGAACCCTAGATTCCCATTAATATCGAGGCAAGCCTTTTTGTCAACGTATCCTGTATGGTAAAAGAATTTGGATCCTCCGACGTTGTTGAGGGTGGCTATACTGGTGGGTTTAAAACCTGCGGTGACGCCCAAACTTGCATTGGCGTAAAATTGTTTCGATAGTTTGATGTAAATGAGCCCGTTGAGGGGCAGGTCGTATTGAATAAATTCCAAGCGATTTGTTACATATAGTCCGGAGTCAGCGATCGAACTTTGTACATGAAAGTACCGTTGGGAAAAATTAATTCCAGTTTCCAAGGCTAAAAGTTCCGTAAGACCGACGCGCACAATGCCACCAAAGGAATACCCCGGAGTTTGTTGTATGGAGGATTTTAAGCCCTCTTTTTGCAAGGAGGTTGTAGGATTACCAACAAAAGCGGTAGGAATGATTGAACGGATTTGAACACCGAAATAGGAGGGGAATTTGGTGTCGCCGAGTTGACAGAACCCCAGGCCACCATAGGCAATAAAAAGAAGTGCAAAACCCGCCTTAATCATGGAACCATTGGGTATGATATTCGAGCGGTATGCGATGGGATTTAGGCCAATCCATAGCGGGATAACCGAGGTATATGAGGCCCAAGCATTTATCGTCTTTGGATAGTGCTAAGAATTCATTCATCGCTTGAGAATAAATGATTTTTGGGGTAGACCAAAACATCCCGAGATCATAAGCGGTACAGGTCAGATGCATGTTTTGAATCGCACAAGCAACGGCTTCCATTTCTTCGATTTCCAGTATTTTCTTTTCTTTCTGACGCATCATAGAAACAGCAATGACAACGCTGGAAATAAGAGGTCTACGCAGAAGTTTTGCCAGTTTGGCTTCGTTTTGGTGTTCTGTTGGCGTTTCTGCGAGGTACAAAGACCCTAGAAATTGACTTAGCCTTTTTTTGCTGTCATCCATGAATACATGAAACCTCCAGGGTTGGGTATTGCCGTGGGTGGGAGCCCATTGGGCATTTTGTAAAATCAGTTCAATTTGTTCTTTATGGACTTTTCGATCCGTGAATTGTTCAGGATAAATCGTTCGGCGATCGCGTATGAGTTGCGTGATTTCGGATAAATTATAGCGCATAATCAAAATGAATCTACGGGATAAAAGTACGGATAATAAATGGGGCACTTGCAGGTACGTTGATTTGTGCTATCTTTGCAATGTAAATAGGCTTCGTAGCTCAACTGAATAGAGCACCAGATTACGGCTCTGGAGGTTTCAGGTTTGAATCCTGACGAGGTCACAAGCAAAAACCCATTTCCTCAAGGAATGGGTTTTTTGTTTTTAACGCGGTCAAAAGGTGTTTTGACAAGCGACTAAAAACAAAAAACACCAACTACGAAGTAGTTGTGGGTTTTAGCTTGTTATGTAACTCCCAATGCGGAACACGCGCCAGCGTACTCCTGAGCGACTCAGCTTGCCTTCGATACGTCCGCTATGCGGCCTACTCAGTCATCGCTGGAGTGGGTATTATCTTGATATATAATGTGCTTGCCTTCGATACGTCCGCTATGCGGCCTACTCAGTCATCGCTGGAGTGGGTATTATCTTGATATGTAATGTGCTTGCCTTCGATACGTCCGCTATGCGAACTACTCAGTCATCGCTGGAATGGGTTTTGGCTTGTTATGTAATCCGCTTGCCTTCGATACGTCCGCTATGCGAACTACTCAGTCATCGCTGGAATGGGTTTTAGCTTGTTATGTATCTCCCAACTCGGAAAACGCGTCAGCGTACTCCTGACAAGGTCACTCTGACAAAATGCCTTCTGCTATGCGGAGGGCTTTTTTTATTGTTCACCCCCAAGCGGAGAACATGAAGGGATTTTAGGCGTTCCCCATTTATTTTACTGAGTTTAGAGAAAAAACGAAAAGTTAGAACCATAACGCATTAATTAAGTGTTTTTCACTTAAATTATATTATTTTAAGTGGATTTCACCCTGATTACATAAATTTGACTGTAAGGCTCCCAAACTTTAGGACAGAAAATTAAGAATATATAATGTTTAAATTACATGAAGCGAAAATCCGTTTACATGGAGCATAAAGTCCTAAGCATAAGCAATCACTGAGAGATACTTGGTATTCATCGTTCGGGGTTGTATTATCATCCAAGAGGGTAAAGTGCACTAAATATGCAGGTGATGAATATCATTGATCGGGAGTTCTTTGATAACCTTTCTATTGCGTTTGCAGAATGACACACCATCTTCGCTTATTGGGATATCGTGTCAATGAGAAGCGTGTAAGAAGACTTTATCAGCTGATGGATATACGTGTTGGCTACCCGAAGAAAAACACAAGCAAAGCGGATAAAACCCATCATAAGTATCCATATCTGCTTAGAGGGTTACGCAATAATCCTGAAAGTGCAATCTGCTATTCGTTAAACAAAAAGCATACGCTAAAAATCAACGAAATACATTTACATTCCTTGTGGTCGCTCTATTTGTTGAATTTCCCAAGCTTCCACTAAGTTTATCCCATTATTACAGCAGTCTATATTTGGGAAATCAAATCCTGCTGCCGCAATATCTGCTAGCGTTATGTATCTGGAGCCTTGGAGTCTATTCAAACTACATGGAATATAAAGATCATTGATAAGGTTTTCTAAAGCGTTAAAGCAATTTTCGTTTACTGGGGTTAGACCGAATTGTACCTTTCTTTGTCGAGCAGGTATCGGATCTAAGGCTACAGAATGAATACAAAAGATACCTTCGACCATTCCTCCGTTTAATGCTATAAGGTATTTAAATTGGTCTCTAAATGCAGCTGCGCCTAACAATCTACCCAATGACCATGCACGGTAGGCACAGCCTGCGACACTCCCTCCATTTAATCTGCACCTGTTTATTCTTACTACTACAATCATTTTCTGTAATTAATACGTCAAATGTAATAAGAAAAAAATTATAATTAAAATGTAAATTGTTGGTTAGCCAAGTTCCCTAAAGCCCTTTCAATAAGTTATCGTACAAATCGTTGAATGCCACGCCCCGAGCTGTTCGCTGTTTCGAAAGCTGTTTCAATTCAACCAAAGCCCACAACACAAACTCCATTAAAAAAGGCTTGTCGATTTCAGCTACCTTGGGTTGGTATTTTTGGATCAGTTTTGCCAATGGTTCGATGCGGTTTAAGGCCGAAGTATAAGTAGTCTCGTCCGCCTCGTCCTCCAGTTGAAAGGATTCCTCCTCAAAAAACCAGTTGAGCACATCGTCGTAGGGCGTGACCTGGTCTTCCTTTTTTAATTTTTCAATTTTTGGGAAATAGCTTAGAAAAAGCGTTTTTGTGGCTTGTCGCATCAATTGATCGGCGACGTAGGCGCTCCCTTCTTGCTCGCCTTCGTACACCAATTCCATTTTCCCGGTAAGGGATGGAATCATTCCGATTAAATCGCTGTAGCGCACCGCGGTGGTGGTTTCACCGTTTTTCAAGGCCCTGCGCTCCGCGGTACTGATCAAGTTTTCATAAGCCGTAATGCTCATGCGCGCACTGATGCCGCTTTTGTGGTCGATGTATTCGCTCTGCCGCGCTTCGAACGCGATCTGTTCCAAGATATCCTTGGCGAGCTCAGGCACATACACGTCACACGCACGATTTTCTGCTTTTTCCGCCTCTTGCATAGTGATTTTTTTTGCCGTGGCAAGGTCCGGCGCGTAATGCGTCAATATCTGCGAACCGATACGGTCTTTTAAGGGGGTAACGATACTTCCCCGATTCGTGTAATCTTCAGGGTTGGCAGTGAATACGAATTGAAGGTCTAGGGGAAGTCGCAACTTGAACCCGCGAATTTGAATGTCCCCTTCTTCCAAGATGTTAAACAGCGCCACCTGGATGCGGGCTTGCAGGTCGGGCAATTCATTGATGACAAAAATGCAACGGTTGGCCCGGGGAATCATGCCGAAATGCAATACGCGCTCATCCGAATAATTCAATTTTGCATTCGCTGCCTTGATGGGGTCAATATCTCCAATTAAATCGGCGATGGTGACATCCGGGGTGGCTAATTTTTCAAAAAAACGATCGGAACGATGCAACCATGTGATGGGTGTTTCATCGCCATGTTCTTGAATTAAGTCTATCGCATAGCGGCTTAACGGGTGGAAGGGGTCGTCGTTCATTTCGCTGCCGGCCACCACGGGAAGGTATTCATCCAACAGATTGACCATTAATCGGGCAATTCTCGTTTTGCCTTGTCCACGTAAGCCCAAGAGGTTGATGTTGTGTTGTGACAGAATGGCGCGCTCGAGTTGGGGTATGACCGTAAGTTCATAACCGTGCATGCCCGGGAAGGTTGGGTTGCCTGTTTTTAAGGATGCGATTAAGTTGTCGCGCAATTCGGTTTTAATGCTTTTGGAAGTGTACCCCGAGGCGCGCAAGGCGCCAAGCGTATTGATGGAAGGTGTTGTCATATTAGTTGATGCGTTTTTTGCGGTTGGACTCGTAATCGTGGAATATCATTTCGCCAAGGCCTTTGATTCCGGTGTAAAAAGCCTTGCCTTTGTTGGATTTGGTGAATTCTTCTATAAATTGTTGCAAGTACGGGTCTTGTGCAATCATGAAGGTTGTGATGGGAATGTGCAATTTTCTAGCTTGGGCAGCCATGTTGTAACATTTTTCTACCACCATAGCGTCCAAGCCGTTGCTGTTTTTGTAGTATTGCCCATCGGGAAGACGCAAGCAACTCGGTTTGCCGTCGGTGATCATGAAGATTTGCTTGTTCGTATTTCTTTTGCGTCGGAGGATGTCCATGGCTAATTCCAATCCCGCTACCGTGTTGGTATGGTAAGGTCCAACGTTCAAATAGGGTAAGTCTTTGATCTTAATGGGCCAGGCGTCATCTCCGAAAACGATGACATCCAACGTGTCTTTAGGGTAGGAGGTGGTGATGAGTTCCGCCAAGGCCATGGCTACTTTTTTCGCTGGCGTTATGCGGTCTTCGCCGTATAGAATCATGCTGTGGCTGATGTCAATCATCAACACCGTACTCATTTGCGATTTATGGTGGGTGTCCTCCACCACCAGGTCTTGCTCGGTCAGGCGAAAGGTCCCGATTCCGTGGTTGATCTGGGCGTTTTTTAAGCTTTCGGTCATTGCGATGTGATCAAGGGCATCTCCGAATTGGTAACTCCGAAATTCGCCGGTGGCCTCATCTCCGATGCCGCTCTTTTTGGATTTATGATTGCCTTGGCCATTTTTTCGAATCGATCCAAAAATCTGTTCCATGGCGTTTTTACGTAAAATTCGTTCTGTTTTGGCGGTAATGGAAAGCTGTCCCTTTCCCTTGGATTCGATTTCTTCGCGCAAATACCCTTTCTTTTTCAGGTCTTCGATGAAGTCCTCAAGGGTGTAATCTTCGTTGGTTAAGTGGTATTCTTCATCCAACACTTTGAACCAATCTAAGGCTTCTTCTACATCCCCAGAAGTATGGGTAATGAGTTCTGCGAAGATGTCAAACAAGCGATCGAAAGGAGATTGGTCCGGCGCTTCGTAGGGTGTAAATAAGTATCCGGTTTTTGGCACAGGGAGCATTTAAGAGTAGAACAACAGGCGCTATAGAAAGTTCTCGGTAACACCGGTAATAACAATCAATGATTCGGTTTTGTCGGCGATTATTCCTTCTTGGCCTTCCTCTTTTTCTTAACAGCTTTCTTACCTTCTTTCGCTAATTTCTCATACTGAGCTGCCGTGAGCACGTCTTTTAGCATGGCTCTGCGGGCCTGTTCGTTGCTTCGGTGAATTTCTTTTTTGACTTCATCCGAGTAGGTGGAATTTTTGGTGTCGTCGTTTTTTCGGATGATTCCAACATTTATTTCATAGACTTTGGTATACTGTTCTGCGCTTAAATTCAAGGATGTCTTCATTTTGTCGGTTTGCGCTGTTGCGCGTTCTTCTGCCGTTTGTGCCACAACTACCAACCCAAGGTTAAGGGCAAGAATCATTAAAAAGTGTTTCATAGCTTGTTTTATTTTACCTAAAAGTACACTATTCCTTTTGAATCTATCCACTTGCTCTGTTAAAAATCGTAAATTTCCTTTCCCCACCTTTCTTTTCCTTTACGTAATTTAGCAACATGAGTCCTTCGTGGAAAAAATGGGTTCCGGGTTTTGTGGTAAGAGGGTATCGTCGCAGGAAAAAGCGGAAGCAGCAGCAATGGCTCAAGGAACAGCAGCAATCCGGTAATGGAATCACACTCGATCAACTCCTTAAAAACCTGGAGGCAATGGGCGTGAGGCCGGGCGACCACCTCATGGTGCACGCAAGCCTAAGTGCGCTCGGGTATGTACAAGGTGGCGCACCGACGGTGGTGGAAGCCCTTAAAGCCACGGTAGGAAAGGAAGGTGCACTGCTCATGCCCACATCACCGGTGGCCTTGCTCCAATGGGATTACGCCCAATCTCATCCAGTGTTTGATGTCCGGAATACCCCCTCCGCGTTGGGGAAAATTTCAGAGACCTTTCGGAAAGGCGAAGACGTAGTGCGGAGTTTGCATCCCACCGAACCCGTGGCAGCATGGGGCGCGCAAGCTTGGGATTATGTAAAAGACCATACTTCAAGAAATACCCCATACCACCAAGATTCTCCTTACGCCAAATTGATGCAACGCAACGGCAAGATTTTGTATATCGGTGTAACCTTGGACAACGCGGGAACGCACCTGCACACGCTCGAGGATGCGGTTGAGGTAAATTTGCCCGTGTATTGCCCAATGCCTCATGATTTTACCGTGATCGATTACGCTGGAAAAACGCAAACCATTTCCACTAAGATCCATAATCCCGAAGTGTCGAAGCTTCGACGCTGCGATGAACTGCTTCCGTTATTTTTCGAAAAACAAGTTTGCAACAGGGTGAAGATGGGTCAAGCCGATTCCTTACTTTTCGATGCGGCTAAAATGTTCGACACGATGGTGGAGGCCTATGAGCGTCACGGTGTAACGATGTATAACCCTCAAGGAAACCGATGAAAATAGCCATTACCTGGGATTACGAATTGTTTTTTGGCGAACGCAGCGGTACGGTGGAACTATGCATGCTCGAACCCTCGAATCGATTGTTATCGCTCGCAGGGAAATACAAGATTCCATTTACCTTTTTCCCCGACGCCGGGTGTTTAATCAAGTTTGAGGAGCAAGCAGCGTGCAATCAGGATCTTCAAGCCATTAAAAATCAAATCCGGTTATGGGATGCCCAAGGCCATGAAACAGGCTTACATATCCATCCACATTGGGAAAAGTCCCGATGGAATGGCCGGCAATGGGAACATGATTTATCGTTTTACAAGTTGTCGGATTTTTCGGCGGAAGAAGCGTCGGGTATCGTGGAACGTTACGCATCCTATATGAATTCCTTACTTTCTCAACCGATGCAAAGTTATCGGGCGGGAGGATGGTGTGCGCAACCTTTTGCTCCTGTAGCAGATGCTATGAAAAAAACGGGAATTCACCTTGATTCTTCTGTATTTAAGGGAGGAAAGAACGCCAAGAAACCGTATTACTATGATTTTACGGATGCACCGGAGG
>Ga0214921_10011146_pt1 | contig 10980 bp, 10 predicted proteins | sample LL1505_MetaG_FD_177992 | JGI IMG/M metagenome (GOLD analysis project Ga0214921, IMG submission 177992) | Freshwater microbial communities from Lake Lanier, Atlanta, Georgia, United States - LL-1505 | ecosystem: Environmental > Aquatic > Freshwater > Lake | place: USA: Georgia | collected...
CTAATATTTTCAAGAAGTTTGTAAGGAGTCATAGCATTAATCTACTTTATTTCCATACTATCTGTCAATCCTTCTTTCTTTATTTCAACGCAACCTCTCAAGGAGCCAAACCATGAAAATCACCCACAAAATCCAAGAAACTTTCCAATCCCTTAAAAGTAATTTCACTCAAGGGATATTTACGTATGACAGCTCTTTAGCCAAGAGCCAAGAGCCAAGAGCCAAGAGCCAAGAGCCAAGAGCCAAGAGCCAAGAGCCAAGAGCCAAGAGCCAAGACGGGGACTACGTCATACATTCACCGAATCCCCTATGGCAATCTTTCCGTAAGGGTCTTATGATGGGCTTTGGAATTATGCTAGGTATGTTTGGCACGGGAGTGATGGCTGTGGCGGTAACGGGAACCATTAAGACCTGGACAGCCAATGAAAAGCTCACTGCCAGTGATTTGAATACAACGATAGCCAGTTTGAAGACTGCGATTGAGAGTATTCCCAATTGGACAAAGAATGGAACAAGTGTGTACTACAATGATGGGAATGTGGGGATAGGAACGAGTAGTCCGACAGAGAAACTGCAAGTGAATGGAAATTTATTAGTGAATGGGAATATCACATCCCTAAACACAGGTCAAAAAATAGTTGCTTATCCAACGCTAAGCGCAGGGAATCCTGATTATACCTGGAGTGGTCAGACAACTACTGGAATGTTTTTGCCTGCAAGCGGACAAATTGGATTTTCAACGGGTGGATCTGAGAAAGTCAGGATCGATGGAAATGGGAATGTGGGGATAGGAATTATAAACCCAACATCTAAATTACACATTGAGACACCAGGTTCAAGCTCGCCTATAAAGTTAATGGATATTTATACTAGTAGTTTTGGAAATGTTACAAATTCAGAAAATAGTTATTATTTAAAAATTGGAGAATCAAGTGGAACTATCATGATTGTCAAAGGAAGTGGAAAAGTTGGTATAGGAACAGCCTCTCCCTCTTACACCCTCCATGTGAATGGCTCTGTAGCAGGGACATCTGCTTACAACAACCTCTCCGATGGTCGCTACAAAGAAAACATCCAACCCATCCCCAATGCGTTAGACAAAATCGAAAAACTTAGAGGTGTGACTTACACTTGGAAACAAAAAGAAAACAAAGAACTTAATTTAAAAGAAGGAAGAGACCTAGGTTTTATCGGGCAGGAAGTAGAGAAGATCTTACCCGAAGCAGTTTCTGAGGATGACAAAGGAATTCTTTCATTAGCCTACTCGAACATTATTCCTGTGATTGTGGAAGCTATCAAGGAATTGAAGAGAAATCAGAATGAAAGAAATGAAGATCTATACCTTCGACTTCGATCGGTGTCCGAGGAAAATACTGAACTCAAAACTCGATACACTACTCTACTCGATGACCATACAAAACTAAAGAGTGAGAATAAAAAGATTCAAGAACAGTTAAATGAGTTAAGAAAAGAGAATTCTGAATTCAAAATGTCAGTTCTTGAAGAACTTAAGCAGATTAAGGAAATGCGTTATGCGAAGAAGTCATTCTTATTTCAATTTTGAAATCTTGAAAGAATTTTGTTTTAGAACTATAAATTCGTTTATCATATTTATATTTAAATTCAAAAATTCTTTAATAACCATGATTTTATTTTGGAAACGCTCATTTTTTAGTCTTAAAAATAGGACTCCCTTGTGTGGTACATTATTCTTAAAAATTTGATTTCCAAAATCTTTATCATTTGTAATTATGATTCGAAATGCTCGATTCGCTATCTCCAGTACCACTTTGTCAGATATTCCTCTACAATCATCGTATACTGAAATCACATCATGCCCTAATGATTTTAAAAAATCTGCTACATGCGAGCCTGTGCATTCATCCACTATGAATTTCATAAATGATTCAAGCAGAAAGTCTAGATGGCTCCTTCAAATCAATAAGATGGATTGCATAGGCAATACAAGCCTTAATATCATCTCTCGAAAGATCTTTGTATTCATCCATAATTTCTTCAAAAGTTGCTCCATTAGAAATCAAATTCAAGATGAAGGATACCGAGATACGGGTTCCCTTGATTACTGGTTTTCCTCCAAGGATCTCTGGACTGCTATGAATTCGGATTTTCCAACTGTCTTTAATACTTTCCATGAAAATATAGAAATCATCTTCTCTTCATTAGTCAATCACTTTTCCACCCTTAAAACCCCCCAGGAGCTAACCCTTGAAACTCAACCACAAAATCCAAGAAACCCTGCAGTTATTTAAAAGAATATTCCTATTTAGGAAATACAAAACTATAGAGAGTTCATCAAAACAAAACCGTGTCACCCTGAGTTCATCGAATGGTACTACATGGAAAGAAGCCTTCCATAAAGGTCTCCTGATGGGCTTTGGAATTATGCTCGGAATGTTTGGCACGGGGGTGATGGCAGTGGCGGTAACGGGAACCATTAAAACCTGGACTGCCAATGAAAAGCTCACTGCCAGTGATTTGAATACAACAATTTCCAGCTTGAAAACGGCGATAGAGAGTATTCCCAATTGGACAAAGAATGGGACGAGTGCGTACTACTTCAGAGAGGGGCAGGATCTGGGTTTTATAGGACAGGAAGCCGAAAAAGTGATACCGGAAGTAATTTCCAATGTAACCGCTAAAACTACCCCAGATTTTCAAAATTCATAAATTATGATATAAAGTAACTATGAATGGTGAATAATTTTACAAAGATCATATAATCAAATGGAAGAGTTTAGGTGGATCGATACGGAGCTATTGCAGGGAGAATGAGATTTCGTATGACTCATTTCAATACTGGCGTTACAAGAAAAATCATGTTCAGAAGTTAAATACTTCAAGAGAAAAGAAAGTAGCTGTAAAGAAACTCTTTTCAAAAGGTTCGGATTCGTTTATCCCCGTTGAAATAAGAGATAACGAGGATGCAGCAAGAAATCTATCCGGATTGGAAATTAAGATAGAATCAAATGGAACCATCTGCATCCGAATTGGCAGGGAACTATGATACTCAAGAATCCAATGAGGTTTAAGATATATCTGTATTCGGGGTATGTGGATATGAGAAGGTCATGGAGTCTTTATGATTTCATTAAGGGGACAATGAATCGGGATCCTTTATCAGAATCCCTCTTTTTATTCAGTGGAAGATCCAGAAAACTGATAAAAGTATTTTATTGGGATGGGAATGGATTCTGTATATGGCAGAAGAAATTGGAAAGGGGAAGGTTTGGTTGGGTTTCAGATAGTGAGAAGGAGAGAACAATAAGCCCTAGGGAGATGAAATGGCTATTAAGCGGAATTGATTTCAGGAATAAGCATAAGGAGATATTTTTTTTATCAAATAAATAAAAAATACTTGTACGATTACGTATGACATACAATATGTAATCGTGCAAAATTCAAATATCCTGCCAGATGACCCGGAAGAATTGAAGAAATTACTTCTGGATGCACATAAGAAAATCGAAAATTATTCTGTAAGTTTACTTGAAAGAGATAACGTCATACAGTCTTTAAGAATAAATAATGAACAAAAAGAAAAGAGACTGGGTCAACAGGAAACTCTCATCATCCGTTTGAATGAGATGTTAAAGAATCTCAAGCGGAACTTCTATGGAGTGAAATCCGAGAAAACGGAACTTAAAGATTACTACGAGCGCGGGCTCTTTAATGAAGCCGAATTGGGACTTCATGATGAGGAAACTCTATTTGAAGATCATGCCGAGAAAGTTAGTATCTCCAGTCATACAAGAAGAAGTCGCGGTAGAAAGAAGTTACCTGAAGAACTGGAAAGAAAGGTAGAGTTTCATGATATTTCCGAGGATGAAAAAATCTGCACCTGCGGATGTCGCTTGGAAAATATCGGAAGTGAGGATTCCGAACAGCTGGTTGTGACTCCTCCTCAGGTGTATGTGAGAAAGAATGTTCGCTTCAAATATGCCTGTAAGAACTGCAAGGGCGATGAGAGACAGGAAGCCGGAAAGGTTGTGGTCACATCCCCATTTAAGACCCCACAGCTCCTTCCCGGAAGCAACTTAAGTCCCGAGACCCTTACTTTTCTTTTGTTATCCAAGTTCCTCGATCATATTCCCTTATATCGATTATCGGAAATGTTTCTGAGACTGAAAATCCAACTACCACGTGGAACCATGAGCAATTGGATCATCGGAGTCTATGAGAGGTACAAACCCCTATTCGGATTCTTTCATGATCTTGTGAAAGAAGGAAAGCTCATCGGAATTGATGAGACCACCTACCGGGTTCATAATGAGAAGGGTCGCGAAGATACAAAGAAGTCCTATATGTGGGTACTACGCGGTCGATTGCCTGGTAGGACTGTTGTTGTCTATATATACAAAGAAACCCATTCAGCAAGTTTTTTGAAGGATTACCTGAATGACTTCAATGGAGTCATACAAACAGATGGTCTTGAGACTTACAATACCCATTTCAAGAACCATCCCGATGTCATATTGGCCGGTTGTATGGCTCATGCCAGACGGAAGTTTGAAGATGCATTCAAACAGGGAAAAGATAAAACTGCCGAAAAGGTTCTTTACTATATGAGGAAATTGTATGCCACCGAGGATAAGATCAGAAATCAGGAATATTTAAAAAAAGGACTGATAGATAAAATAGTTGAGATACGTCAAAAAGAAGCAAAACCGATACTGGAGAATTTACATAAACATCTATCAGAGATAAGATCGGGTTTACCGGAATCGGTTGGGGTTGGTAGGGCTATCAGATATTTCTTAAATGAATATCCTAAACTCTGTAAATATTTGGATAATGGCTATATCTATATTGATAACAATCTGGTAGAAAATTCAGTAAGACCTTTTGTTCTCGGAAGAAAGAATTGGTTATTTTCAGGTGTTCCGGAAGGAGCTGAAGCCTCAGCATTTTATTATTCCCTTATACAAACCTTTAAGTTGAATAACTTGAATACTATGGATGCATGTTTTCATTTCTTTTCTAAATTGCCCGAGTGCAAATCATCTGATGAGGCGAAAAGCCTTTTTTTGAAAATCCTTGGATGGGGTTAAATTCGCGGTTACGGAATAAAGAAACTATATTCATTTAAACTTCTAGCATTAGGAGAATAAGGAGTTTTCAAGCGGATATTGTAAAAAATTATTTTATTTCAACCGCAGGATTTCCAGAACAAAAATTTAGTTCAATTAGAAAACGCAGAGCTGAATCCATCGATGTTAATAGCAAAGATATTGGCAGAATACAAAATAGATGGATTGAATTTACATTAATTGAGAGAAAAAAAATATTTATTTTTTTTTGTGATGATGTACAATTTAACCTCTCCTAAAATCTTATCTTTTTAAATGGAAACTCAATTTTACAAGAAAAATTATCATTTTCATTTTTATAAAATAGATTTCCTTTTAAATAATTAACTCGAGTCATGATAGATTTAGTTCCTTTTCCATAATTTTTATTGTTATACAAAGTACTACAATTTATTTTAAGAGTAAGAGTTTCTTCATATAACCAATTCCAATCTGAGATCCCGAATCCATACTTTAAATCGTTAGAACAAATTTCCCGACAGATCAAAAATATTTGTCTTACTATTTTAGGATCAGTAAACTCTAAAAAATCACTGCTTGATAATTTGCTATTAAATACGTTTACATTGCGGTGAAATATCTCATATCTGCTGATTAAAATATTTTTTATACCTGTAAAAAAATCTTCCTCCAGTAAATTCATATCACTGAGTGAATATATATTTATTTTTAAAGCATCCTCAGCTGTTAAAATAGAGGTATAAATTTCTTTTAAAGCTACCTCATTATAAGAAATATCATTCACTACATCCGTCAGAGTACTTTTAAAATCTAAAATGGCGAAACCAATCTGCTCATGAATTTCACTAACCATTAAATTAGTAGTTTTTTGAATAGCTAACTCTTTCTCTATTTCAATTCTTTTGCTTGTCTCTATATCCAGATTTTTAATATATAATAAATTCGTATATCGATTCCGTACTAAGAGAAAATTAAACCCACACGAAAAAATATAAAAAGGGAGTATATATAAAAACATACCATTTAAATTGTGATGTAGTATAAATTCGTCTGCTAACCGAAATAACCTCATATAAAAATAAGAAAAAATTAAAAACCAATAGATAGCAAAATATTTGGGTATATTTTTAAAATAAAATGCGTGGTACAGCATTAAAATTGGTAAAATTATCCAATTAGATGGATCAGTATATTTTTTTTCAGTATTGTCTATTATAATCTCAATAACACCAATTAAAATTATACTTATAAGTAATAAGTGCCAATCAATTTTTGAACTATTGGCCTTTTTAAAAAAAAGGATATAGAGTATATTGAATATTAATAAAATAGATTTAATAATCTCATCATTTTTAGTTTTGTAAAATAAATTGAAATAAAATGAGATTAGAATTCCTACTATAAAAATGACTGCTATTAATTGTAGTCCGAAATTATATTCTTTAAAAACTAAACTTAATAGTTCTCCTTCCCAATCTTTTCTATCTTTTTCAGAAAGTAAAATGGATCTAAGTTTCATATATTTTTTAGGGGAATATGTATATTACAAACAAGAGTTTGATTACCTATTGTATAGTTATAGGTTCCCTTAATTAATTCCACAAAGTTTTTAATGTGATTTAATTTAGAAATAATATCTCCATTATTCTTTTGAATTTGGGTTTCAAACTCCAGTCTCAATTCATCATTACAAAGACAATTCCAGATAGATATACCCTTTCCATATTTTAGATCAATTGAACAGATACTCATACAGATCTGGTATAACTCCTGGAGAAAATTTGGATCCCTCAATGAAATATATTGTGATGATTCTAGATGATCAAAATTCATTTGAGTCTGTCTTTTAAAAATTTCATACCGTCGAAATAAAATAACTCTTATTCCTTCAAAAAAATCTTCTCTAATATACTTAATATCTATTAGCGAGTTAATATTTAAACGTAATGCATCTTCTATTTGATAGAGAGAATGTTGTATCCTGCCCCTACCCTCAGAATTTTGGGGTAATTCATTTAAGAGTTCTAAAATCTTCCATTTCATATCCAGAATCGCAGATCCCAGATGGTCATGAAGATCATCCACCATATTTTCTTTGGCAGATTGAATCGCTAATTCTTTTTCAATTTCTATTCGTTTTGCAATCTCTTCCTCAAGATTTCTTAAATATAATTGATTTGTATAACGATTCTGAGTCCAGAGATAATTAAAGAGTGATGATATTATATAACTGGGGATAAAGTACATAACTACACCCAAAAGTTCGGGGGATGTAAAGTTAGCAACAGGAGAGAGAGAAGCCCGTATATAATAATAAGATAATAGAATAAACCAAAATAGTACATATTTTTGAGGGGTATTTTTAAAATAAAATGCATGGTACAACATGAGAAGAGGAATCATTAACCATGTAGAAAGTTCATAGTACGGATCATCAAAGGAATAAAGTTCTACTTCCACCTCACACAAATAAAAACTGGTAATGACAAATAAATGCCAGTCTATTTTGGAGTTAATATCAATTCTCTTAAAATAGAAGATATACAATACACAGATAAGTAAATTGATAAATCTGAGGCAAGCATTGTAGTATTGACCGGAATGGAAATCATAAAAGGAAAAATAGCTCTGCCCCACAACTGCCATATACGCGAGTATTAATAGTCCTGAATTATACTTTTTATAAACCTCCTGTAAGATTTCTTTTTCCCAGCTCGGATTCAGGAAAGATAAAAGTTGTCCCGGGAAGCTTTTTAGACTAGATTTCATTTCCATTTTTCGCTTGTTCTATTCTATAAGGGGACATTACAAAAGAATATTTGAAAAGAAATTTTTGAGTTCATTCAAAAAATAATTTCATAATAATATGACTAATTTTTTAGTATATTTAATTAGTTTTAGCTATATATTTCAATATCAAAGGAGAAAAATTCGTAAAAAAGAATTATCAAGAGAGCATGTTTTAAATCCCCCAAACTAAAATCTTTTTCTTGTCGTACTATAGAGGTCGGTTCGTCTTGTGCCAAGACCATATTCTTGTTTGATAATTCCTCCCCAATTGACAATGCGTTGTAAGAATGCCTGGAGTAAAAGCTGGGGTCGTGCTTCTCTATAGGCAAACTGATCGATCCAAATTTCCGAATTCTCACGGAAGAACTTCATTGTCATTGAATTGGTTCTGACTATTGATTCTTTGGTTCTAAAGCTTTCCCAATCGTAGAGATTCGGCTTTGATGTTAAAAGCTGATCCGCCCTTAATAATTTCCTTAGTTCTAGAAGAATGAATGCGATAGCCCGAACATCCCTGACCTCACAGAGTACTATCGATTGGGGAAACTCCTCGGGTCTATCGGCTTACCCCGAACGAATTTATCGTAATACATAAATTAATGTATCACGAATTAGGGCATCGATTTCATCAATGAAAAGGATAGTGGGCTTAGTACTATGGGTAGTCCAAAAGGTTTAATATGAAATTCTTATCTTTTCATCTTGCAATTATAAAAATTTCTTTTTATATACGTCATTAATTGTAATATGAAGTATCTACAAAAAAAACGTTTCAAAAATCACTCATTTGAAGTATTTACATTATATGAACCATATGATAGTATTTGCAAAAGCTGTTATATGAGAGAATAATGAAAAAAAATACTATTGCATTTTTATCTACAAATTCAAGTGAAGATATAAAGATATTCCTTAGACAATTTACTCATCAAATTGATGAATATACTTCTGAAAGAGAAATAGTTCGTGCATCAGAAAATTATTATATTTTTTTATTAGAAGAATTTCATCCGACTGTAAGACGAGGTGAGCTGATTGTTCAGCTCAAAAAAACAATCCGGATGCGAGATTCTTTTTCGTATCTGAACTATATATCTTATTAAAGGGAGCATCACCCTTAAAATGGAAACATGATTTTTTTTCTTTCACTCAGTATCTGCTTTCTCTAGATAAAAAAAGAACTCAAGTTGAAACATTACCTACCAATGAAACTAGAATTTCTAAAACAGAAGAGGGAACACCTAAGTCACTCTCCGAGAGAGAAAAAGAAATTGTAAACTTACTCCTATCTGGTAGTACAATTTCTCAGACAGCAATAAAATTAAAAATTTCATTTCATACAGTAAATAATTATGTTAAGAGAATATATAAAAAGTTGGGAGTTCGGTCAAGATCTGAACTTTTTTCTAAGATTTATTTATGTAATTACTAAAGTACTCTAAATAAGTAAGTTATTACAATTTGTTTAAATATACATGTTTTATCTTCTCAGTTATGAGGAATTTGATAATTATAACTGTTGCAAAAACAACTATTAAATACAGTATAAAAAGAACGGGACAAACTCTACGCCCCCCAATAGCTTCATTTCATGAAAGGGATTTGTCAAGTTTCATTGAACTTATGAAATATCTTGTTTGTAAAGGTGACTGCAGTTTCTGTAATTTTTCTAGTGGTACATTAGGAATTTTAAGAAAACTTCTACTGGAGTAGTTATCTTTTTAGAATCTTAAGTTTTTTTGGTCTATTCTAAAAACTGGGGTGAACTTAGTATAGTATTGAAAACAAGAGAGTCAGACCGGGAGAACTTCCATTGAGTGAGATAGAAGAAAGAGGAAAGAAAACGCTTTTATTTGTTCCTGAGATCATGGATTTTTTAACGGGAATCCAAAAAAAATCTAATTTTATTATCGAAAAAAAAGGGGAAATTGACCTCGTAACAGAAGGCGATAAAGGGTCTGAAGAAAGGCTGATTCAATTTATTTTAAAAAATTTCCCCAATGATTCCATTCTCGGAGAAGAAGGAACTTCCATCAATGGAACTTCTCCCTACAAATGGATATTAGATCCTTTAGATGGTACTTCAAACTTCGCCCACAGACTTCCCCTCTATGCTATTTCAATTGGGATTCAAAATCTAGAAACATCAAAGATTGATTATGGTCTCATTGCCCTCCCCGAATTAAAAGAGATCTTTCACGCTGTGAGAAATGGGGGGGCATTTAAAAATAATAAAGAAATCCATACATCCCAAACAACTAAACTCATCGATTCCCTATGTTGCACGGGGTTTCCCTACAATCGAAATATTGAAATAGAAGTTCTCTTAAAAAATTTACGGGAGGTTCTCATCAACACCAGGGGTATTCGAAGAACGGGAGCAGCAGCTTTGGATTTGGCATGGGTTGCAGAGGGAAAATTTGACATTTTTTATGAAACAAATTTAAATCCCTGGGATGTGGCAGCGGGTTCTCTCCTGGTAGAAGAAGCGGGAGGTAGGATTTCTAAATTTGACGGGAGTGAATTTGATTCATTTTATCCAGAAACCTTGGCGACAAATAAAATACTCCACAGTGACGCTGTAGCTTTAATTCGACAAAACTAATTACTCATTACAAATGAATCTTAATTTTTTTCTATTCTTCTCGTGACGGTAGGAAGATTACAACGGTAATTTTCCCTTTTCAAGAATCTAAGAAGAACAAAGATGCCCTTAGGAGAAATAAAATGGCAAAAGCAATTTTTACAACCACTGAAGGAAATTTTACAATAGAATTAGATACAAAAAATGCACCCATCACTACAGGAAATTTTATTAAATTAGCTACAGATAAATTTTTTGATGGATTGATCTTTCACCGTGTGATAAAAAATTTTATGATTCAGGGCGGATGTCCCAAAGGAAATGGAACGGGTGGACCTGGTTATAAAATCCAAGATGAATTTCATCCAGAATTACGTAATACTAAATTTACAATTTCCATGGCAAATGCAGGTCCGAATACAGGTGGTTCTCAATTTTTTATCAATGTAAGAGATAATACATATCTTGATAACAAACATGCCGTTTTTGGTAAAGTAACTGAGGGAGAAGATATAATACTAAAAATCTCAGAAACAA
>Ga0214921_10011147_pt1 | contig 10979 bp, 11 predicted proteins | sample LL1505_MetaG_FD_177992 | JGI IMG/M metagenome (GOLD analysis project Ga0214921, IMG submission 177992) | Freshwater microbial communities from Lake Lanier, Atlanta, Georgia, United States - LL-1505 | ecosystem: Environmental > Aquatic > Freshwater > Lake | place: USA: Georgia | collected...
AAATAGAAAGAATCCAGGTCCAAAAGAGTGCAACTACCAAATCAACAATGAATGTTTGGACTGTAACGACTTTGAATAAAGCTTTGATAATAAAATAAACCACTAAAATAACAAAATAAGCTTTTGCAGGTTCACAAATTCTCATTATATATAAATACTAATAAAATAAATAAAATACTAAATATAATATAAGGATATAATAATACAAAATAAATGGCAAAGGATAATTTTGTGAATTTAGTAGTATTGTTCGTTGGACTAACAACCGCTATTTTTTTATATAGACGAATGGAGGACAAGAAATTAAAAGAAATTCAAAAAGATGAATATGATTCTATCCGAAAACATTTGATGGACGAAAAAAAAATATTGGCGGAAAGTACCCCAAAGCCAGATACACCAGATAAGCCAGAGACCCGTCCTATATTATGGATACATATTCCTTATGACTACAACGCAAGAAATTGGGAAAATTTCGGGTCACGTAGTTCATTCGATTTGAATCAGCCCTATTTGTATTTAACAGCCAAAACTATCGTAAACAGATGCAAAGACAGTTTCCGTATTTCTATTATAGACGACAGTTCCTTCGAGAAATTAATTCCTGATTGGAAGATTCAAATGAATCATTTTGCAAATCCAATAAAATATAAAGTTCGCATGGCGGCGTTGAGTAAATTGCTTTATATTTATGGTGGCATGGTATGTCCTCTTTCTTTTGTATGTATGAATGATTTAATTTCTCTCTATCAACGAGGGATACAAGGCGGAAAAATGTTTGTTGGAGAAAGTATTAATAGAAGTATAACAAGTGACAAAGAAGACAAATATTTTTCACCATCATTATGTCTTATGGGTTGTGAAAAAGGAAATGCTGCAATGAATAGATGTACGGTTTATATAGAACAGATTCTCTCAAAGGATTTTACAGATGAATCTCGATTTTTAGGAGAAACTAGTATATGGTTGAGAGAACAATTAAAAGACGGACAGATTAATCTAATTGATGGAAAACTGCTAGGCGTGAAGACAACAGAAGACACTCCTATTTTATTGGAAAACTTGTTGGCGCAAAATTACATTGATTTCAGTCCAGATTTGTATGGAATTTTGATACCTTCTCATGAACTATTAACTAGATTACAATATGGTTGGTTTTTGAGAATGTCTGCCGAACAAGTTTTAGAAGCCGATACTATACTAAGTAAATATTTGGTTATTTCTCTCGCACCACAAGAAGGAAGTGAAAAGAAGGTTGAAGACAGAGTTTATACACCTGTTGGTAATGCGGGTGATTGGGTTAGTTTCTGGAAGGTACCATCAGGCGCACCAGTATGGGGATTAAAACCGAACTACTTGGGTAACGATATAGTGAAAGTGAAAATGACAGATAAAATGTAAAAATATTTTATATATATATATAATGAAAATTTGCGAACCTGCGAAAGTTTATTTAGGTATTTCGGTACTTTTCATTTTAATTGGATTTCTTTCAAAATCCATTTCGGTATACGCGTTACTTCTAAAAACGTTTTTTGTGTTTTTATGGGTATGGGTTCTATCCATTTTATGTAAAAAGAAAATGAAGGAACTTGCATGGGCGTTTGTTTTACTACCTTTTATTACAATTGGGTCTGCTGTGATATATGGAAACAAATCATATAGAGAGGGAAATACCTCAGAACTAGGTGGTTCTTATAGTCAGTCGTGTGAAAACGTGCGTATCGATAATGGACGTATTTTGGGGGAGTGTAGGAGACGTGATCGTTCAATGAGTAATATCAATCAGCCAATGAGTGATGTCAATAACTGTATGTCTAATGTCGTAAATAATAATGGATCATTGGGATGTGGGGCGGAGTCCAGATCTTTTATGGGTCTGGTTCCACCGGAGCATCCATCGCTGCTGGATCAGGATACATCGCCGATGGATTAGTGTCAGGCAGAAAGCACCTAGAAGTGATTTAGTAAAAATAAAATTATTTTCATTCAAATAATTTTATTATCATACATGCAGTTAAATAATTTTATAGTATATTTAATTATTTTTAAAATTGTCGGTTTAGATACTTTCTGCTTGCCAGTACGAAGGATGTCACACCACCTTAATTTGTATGTGTGTTGCATTTTGTTTTATAACTAGACTTGGCAAGCGATAGTTCACGTTTACAATGAAATTATATCATTAGTAAAAAGAGCCAACTCAATTTCATCCTCGTGAATATTATAAAAAATAGAAATATATTTACATATAAAGGGAATAATCTTGTATTTTTGATCTTCATCAAGTTTTTTTGTTGTTTTTACATATACAAAAAAACTATCCAATATATCCATGACAGAATACCCGTTATCAAATAAATCGTATAAAATACGAATCGCAGGTTGAAGTTTTTTATCAAATAGACAATCGATATAATTATCAAAAAGCGAAAAATGGATATTCGTACACAATTTTTGTGCCAAATCAAATGTAACTAACGGTCCATTCAATAATTTTATTTTTTCCATATAGTTAATAAGAGTTTTTGCAGAAGACTGACTAATATCTATTATAAATTCTGACGCATGTGTGTCTATTTGAATTTGTTCCATTTCTTTAATTTTAAAAAAAAGTTTGGTTAAATTTTCTTTTGAAAACGGTTTTAATTTAACAATCATGAATCTGGATTGCAGCGGTTCTATTATTTTTTGAAGGTTGCTACATGACGCAATAAAATGAACTTTTTTACTATATTTATCAATACAATTTCGAAAAACTTGTTGACTCTGTTCGTTAATAAAATCAATGTCATCAAACAGAATTGCCTTTTTTTTATTTTTAATAGAAGACGACGTTTGACAAAAATGTTTTACATCATTGCGATAATAATGAATACCCTGGTCTTTCAAATTATTGATAGTAAGAACATTGTGTTTGTATTTATTTTTTGCAGGTTTATTTTCTTTATCTTTTTCTTTTTCTTTTTCTATTGTTGACGATGACAGAGGTTCATTCATATTCAAATAGTATTCATTCAATAGTGCATTCATGATAGAAGATTTACCGGAACCAGCATCTCCAACAAATAATATATTCAAGTTATCCATTTTTAATAATATGTCTAATATCTCTCTTGTTTTATCGTCCAAATAAAATTCACGTATATATTCAGGTTGATATTTTTGTGTGAACAACATTTTCTTGAATAATAAACAATATCAAAATAAAGAAATATCTAAAAAATAAATTATATTATTATCAAAAATAACTATTTAAGTCTATATTTTTATATTCCTAATATATTTGTATTTACATAGATATCCATGTCTCAAAAAGAAAATTTTTATGAAATATTAGGTCTAAACGAAGGTGCTTCCAAAGAAGAAATTAAAAAAGCATATAGAAATCTTTCACTCAAACATCATCCAGACAAAAATCCAGGAAACGCAGACTCTGTATCCCTTTTCCAAAAAATAAGTGAATCATATGAAACACTAGGCAATGATGAAAAACGCCAACAGTATGATATGGAGAGAAAGAATCCATTTGCAAGTATGTTTCCTGGGATGAATATGAATATGCATGGAATGCCGCCTGGCATGGGTGTTCACGTTCATCACATGCATCCTGGCGCAATGCACGAAGTAAATATAGATGAAATGTTTCAGAATTTATTTGGATTTGCAAATGGAGGAGGAATGGGAATGGGAGGAGGATTCCCAGGTTTTCCAGGTATGGGTCCAAACGTCCAAATATTTAGAAATGGTGTTCCTATGCAACAAAAACCCACGCCAATAATAAAAACAGTATCAATAAGTATGGAAAATGTTTTGAATGGCGTTAACCTTCCAGTAGAGATAGAGAGATGGATACTAGAAAATGGAAACAAGGTATTTGAAAAAGAAACTGTATATGTTCCTATTCCAAAAGGAATTGACGACAATGAAATTATTATTTTGAGAGATAAAGGTAATATTATGAATGATTATTTGAAGGGAGATATCAAACTTTTTGTAAAAATAATAAACAATACCGAATTTAAAAGAAACGGACTCGACCTTATTTACGAGAAAAAAATTTCTCTCAAAGAGGCTCTTTGTGGTTTCCAATTTGAATTAAAATATATAAATGGAAAATCATATACCATCAACAATAATCCAGGTTCAGTAGTTACACCTGCGTATTTCAAACCTATTCCAGGAATGGGATTAACGAGAGAAGGACATACTGGAAATTTGGTAATTACTTTTGAAATCGACTTTCCAGAATCAATTGAAATAGAAAAGGTGCATGCATTAAGTAAAATATTATAAAAAAATAAAAATATTTATATAAGTATAATAGAACCCGAATCCGAATTGTGTTATAAAGGGTGTTGTTATGTATTCCTTTAAATTTTTATTTGACTATATAGTAAAAAATAAATGGTTGATTGTGGCATATGTTATATTTACACTATGTACTATGCCATTTCAAACAATGGTTATTCCAAAAATATACAGTGGATTTTTTAAGAAATTGAATGAAAAAAAAATAGACCATAATATTTTTATAACTTATTTTTGGTATTTATTTTTTGCACTTTTGTTGATAAATGCATGTTATTATATAATATATCAATTAAATTCCATGATTGTTCCCAAATTATATGAGTACATTATGGTTTTAGTTTATCATCGTTTATTATTGTTGCATGAAAATAATTATACAGACATTGAATTAGGAAAGTTGTTTACACAGGTAAATAATACACCATATTATTTGACAAAATTATTCAAGGCGGTCATACATCTATTGCCTCAGTTAGCAACGGTTATTGTATTGAATATTTATTTTTTTACACTCGATGTGAAACTAGGAATGGTGTCAGTGTTTATATTACTTATTTTTATTGCCGTACAAAAATATAGTTTTAATAAATGTTTTACTGTTTCAACTGAAAAAGAACAACAATTAGAACACGTAAATCAAACCATGCAAGACAAAATTTCAAATTTATATAGTATATATTCATTTGGAAATATAAACAATGAAGTAAAAGATTATGAAAAAATAATAGGTGACTTTAAAAAAAAATATACAGAAACATCAGTTTGTACCAATAATGCTGATAGCTTATCCCAAGCATTGAATTTCGTAAACTTCGTATCGTTGGCATCTGTATCCGTGTATTTATATACTAGTAAAAAAATATCCAAAGAAACATTGATTTCAATATTAATGATGATTATGTATTATACCCCAATAGTAAACTCTCTATGTTATGGATTTACTGATTTATCAACTACAATTGGATTTTTAAATGGTATGGAGGATTTTTTTGAAAAAATATATTTAGTAGAACAACGTGAGATGTTTACAAATAGAAATAAAATAAAAGAAATAAAAGAAGGAAGAATCACTATTCATAATTTAGATTTTCAATATGCAGTGAATGAAAAGGAAAAAACAAATAAAAAACAAATATTTGAAAATTTCTATTTAGACATTCCCGCCCGACAAAAGATTGGAATCATTGGAACTTCTGGGTCTGGTAAATCAACATTAATCAAACTATTGCTAGGATATTACACCGTACCAAAAGGTATGATTTTTATAGATGATGTGGATATAAATGACTATAATTTATCTGAATATAGAAAGCAGATTTCATTCATCAATCAAAACACGAAATTATTTGATATGACAATTTTTGAAAATATACAATATGGAAACAATATGAGTAAGGAAGAAATAATGAAAAAATGTACCGCTTTAAATCTAGATGGTATATTTACTCAATTACCAAACAAGTTTGAAACAAAAGTGGGTGTTAACGGCGATAAGTTGTCGGGAGGACAAAAACAGGCTATACACATATTACGCAACATTTCAAAACAAAATAAAATCATTATATTGGATGAACCAACCTCTGCAATAGATGACGAATATAAAGAACATATTATATATGCTTTGAAAGAACTGAGTAAACATAGCACAGTTATACTGATTACTCATGATAAAAATATATTGCACTTGTGTGATAGAACAATACAAATAAAATCTGGTAAAATAGTCAACGATTACAGAACTCGTGATGCAGATATATATTAATGTCTATTCCCCAGTTCATACTTAAATAAGTATGAACGGGGAATTCCACATAAACTTTATTCCCAGGTCCCTTTATGACCTGAGGAATAAAGGTTAAAAATATTTTTATGAAACGATAAAAATATTTCCATAGTTTATTTTTTTAAGAGATTCGTTTGGTGGGTATTTCCGATGAGACTAAATAAATAGAATTCTCTGTAATAATAATATACTCCGAACCACTCTTGTAAAATTTGACAATAGGACTTGTATATTCATCTTCGCTTTTAACCAATAATTTCTCGCCCGATTCTCTCACACCAATAAGAGCCTTTTTCTCCAATGAAAAAGTCCAATAATCCATCATAATAGGTTTATCCTCTACAATAGCAAGCTTAGTAACATTTTTCATAGTGGTTTCACCTGGAAGAGGTGTAGATGATGTATTTTTATTTGTCGATTCATTCGATGTCTTACTAACTATTTTATTTTGTTCGGACATTTATATTATATTGAATAAAATAATAATACTCTTTAAATAGTTATTTTCTTTTATTTTAATTTTATAAAAGAATGAAAGGAATGAAAGAATATATTTTATTGTTAAGTGAATATTGGGACTGTTATTTTAAAAATAAAATTTCGACAATTCCAAATTCAAAAAAGAATGAAAAGAATGAAAAGAATGAAAACAATGAATTCGGTCAATTTGTTTTTGTAAGAGGGTTGGATACTATTACACATATATTTATTTATACTATTCTAACTTCAAACAATCTTGAAAATGCCTATACTAATGCCGAAAAAGGAATTTATTATTACATAGAATTCATGAATCAAATGAAAGAACACAAACAAATGAATCTTTCATTAACTACTCGTGATGCTGTTCTTTATGTATACAAAAAAACAATTTATTCAAAAGATGCAACGCCCTTTGTATACAGTTGCAGTGAAAAAATAAATACTACGCAAATATATAATGATTTGAGTGTTTTTTATAATAAATTATTTAAGCTTTATTTAGAAAGTGAAAATAACAATAATAACAACAATAATAACAATAAATGTAAAAAATATATTATAGAATTATTACAAAATCAAATATGACATATATATGTTTTTATTGTTATGTGGTATAGTGCAACCCTAAACCTAACCTTAAATAAGATTTGTAATAATTTTTCGTCTTGTTTTTATTTTTTTATCTTTTAGTTTACGTTCATCATCTGTAAGAAGTTTGATTGCAATATTTTTGAATTCTTTTTTAAAGATATCGTTCAAGTAAGTATAAATAATATTTAGAACAGATTCATCACATTTACCAACAATGAGTACACTTCCAGTACGAAATATCATAAAAGATATATTCAACTTATTTTTAATCGTATTCTTTTTATTTTTTTTGTCAGAAATGTCTACGGCTACGTCTAAGGAATAAGATTGGTCCGAACCCGAACTATTTGCAGTATATTTACATTGAATTCCGGGATAAGAACATCTATCATATATGCACTGGACGTTGTATTTGTTTTTCAGAATATCAAAGAGCGCATCTTGATTAATAAAGAACCCACATTGAAAATTAGAGTTAATGAGAACGGTTTCTGTTGAATTTTTTCTATATTCCAGCTTTACACTCATATACGGTTGCAATACTTGTAATAAATATGCTAAAATTGCGTGAAATGCCTCGTCACTTTGAATTCCTGGTATTTCAATTTTTCCAGTATTAAATATTTTTACATGGAATTCTCTAAATATTCCATCAAAATGAATACGCAGTATTAAAACAAAACAATTATAAAACGCACTTTTCTTTTTAGAACGATATGACGTCAAGTCTTTTTTAGATATACCAATACTTACTTTGCGAATATCTTTGAATTTGATTCTTCCATTGGGATTATCAATATTCATTATAACATTTTCTTCCACATAAGGCTCATCTACTAGATTTGCTTGAATTTCCGCCAATTCTTCTGGCATAAGCGAATTAAATTTCATTTGTTTTTTAATCACACCTTGTGTAGGTGTAGAATAAGGAATAATTGGTATTTTCCAAAAAACAGTCTTTAAATCAACTTCCGTATTCAAATAAGAAATGTTTGTTTTTGTAGAAATATAAATGGGAGAAGGTTTAGGGCATATTTCAGAATATATATTTGCACTTACTAATCCACCAGTATCAAAATCTGCACTATTAAAATTATCATCGTCCATACATATTTCATCATAGGAGGTTTCATTCATATATTGATTTTTTTTTTGAGGTGCAACAGATGAACTCGTTAAAAACTGTTCCCATTCATAATCCACATTTGAACTTATTAACCCAAATGAGTGTTGCATTTAATTAATTTTAATTATTAAATTGTCTTTAATTTGATTTGTGTTTCTTTATATTATTTATGTTTCAATTATTATTTTATATATGTATATTAAAGATGCAAGGTATAGCAACGAAACCTGTTGCAATGGCCCAAAGGCCTATCCTCCAAAAAAAAGAGGAAAATGAAAGCAGTCATATTCACGACCCATTTTCATTTTCACCTCCAAATGAATTCAAAATAAAACTTTATGCAAGAATGAATTTATTTCATGTTTTGGATAAAGAAGAAAATAAAAAACCAGTAAATAATAGTTACGGTGTTAAGGGTTAGGACTGTGTAGTTAAAAAATGTAAAAGTTGAATGATTGCATAGTTCACATATATTTGATTTTTTGTTCCAGTAAAATGGGTGAGTTTTTTTACAAAACGCAGGAAATCACTAGTTATAACATTTTCCTTTTTCCGAATAATATAATTTATAAAATCTAATAAACATCGTGATTTATCATAATTATATTTTTTACACAGTTTATCAAATAGAGAATTAGCGTTAATAAAGGTTTCTTTTTGTAATGGTAATGATATGTTAGAACATAATTTCTTAAATAAACTTTCCCAGTGTGTTTCTTCAATAATATTATATTTTTGATTTTCATTTATGTTCGTCTGCATGAAATTTATCATACTGCGAACATCAGATTTATATATAGTCTGTATCGTTTCCAATGTTTTTTCTTTCATATTCAAGTTTTCATTAGAAGAAATTTTTTTTAAAACCTCAATAATATTTTTATGTGGAAGTTGACTAAACCTCAATTTCAAAAATTCTGTTTGCAAACTATCGTCTATGCGACTAATATAATTGCAGATTAAACAAAAACGAACATTTTCATTGTATTCATACAATAAATAATGCAGCGCTTGTTGTGCGTTTTTTGTCATGTAATCCACTTCATCTAATATTACAAATTTAATTCCATTATTGAATAAAGGTTGCGACATTACAAATGTATTTATCTGATTTCTTATTACATCAATTCCTCTGTCATCTGATGCATTTAAATGAATAATAAGAGACTTATTTATATTTCCACTTTTTAGTTGATAAGAGTTAATTAAATTAATAATGGTCGTTGTTTTTCCTGTTCCAGGTGGACCATAAAAAAGAAGATTGGGAAAATAACATGTGTTTAATATATTTTTAAAAATAGTTTTATTAATTGGTTCAAGAACAATATCGTCGAAAATTTGAGGTCTATATTTTTCAATCCAAGGAATATGCTGCATTTATTTAGTTTAGTTAAATGAGTTTATTTATATCTAATTCATTTATTAAATTATATATAATTTAATAAAATAGTATAAATAAAATATACAAGTATTTTATATTTTATTTATAGTTTTATGTCATTACAAATTTTTACAGAGAAGGTTCCATTAGAAATTTTGACGGATTTATTTGAAAAATTACAATGTAAAAAACAAGACAACTGCTATATTTTTGACAAATCAACTTATAATAGAGGAAAGATTACGAATATTATTGCTTCCTTTCTAGAAAGTTGTAAAAAATATTATTTTTCATCAAAAATTTATTACGTGGAGAGAAAAATGACATATAATAGGTTTACTACGGTTTTGCGTCAAATATGCAATGCAAATAAGATACCATATTCAACACAAATTACATATACTAATAACAGTGATTATATGATTGTATACAAATTTACAATACAAACAAATATGAATATGGATAATATAATTACAAAAACAACTTAAATCAAAATGTATTTATATTTCAAATGCCAAGAAAAAAAAAAATACCTATGCCTACATTAGACTCACAAGAAAATAACATACAGGTTGTTATTGTTGACAATCCACAATTGCAATCACTCTTGCAAACACTAACACCAACACTAACAGATTCACCTGAAAATACATCTACGGTCCCAAAAAAACGAGGTAGAAAACCAAATGGAGGAAAAATCGTCCAGAATAATTCTTTGAACGAAAATATAAAAGAAACAAAAACAAATGTTATTTTACATTTAAAATGTTTTTTCAAGGATTTGCAGGAAGACCAAAATAAAAACAACATTGGAACATTTCAGAGTTTTTCAAATAAATTGATTTACGATGAATTAAAAACAGAGTATTCTCCAACTTCAACATCAACATTTGGAGATATTACAAATGGAAGTATAAATGTGGCAATAACAAATTCAAATACAACAAATGATACCAAAGAATTATGGAAGAAATTAAAATCATTAGAAAATAATCTACATTTTAACAATATCGGAGAGAAGAAATCGGCTTGTTTTTGGTGCACGTATGATTTTGACAATCCTCCTATTTATATTCCCAAATATTTTTTGAAGGAGTTTTATCATGTTTATGGATGTTTTTGTAGTCCTGAATGCAGTGTCGCATATTTGATGCAAGAAAATATAGACAGTTCCATAAAGTTTGAGAGATACCAGTTATTAAATCATATTTATTCTAAAATATACGACTATAAAAAGAACATTAAACCAGCGCCAAACCCATATTACATGTTGGAAAAATATTATGGTAATTTATCTATCC
>Ga0214921_10011150_pt1 | contig 10978 bp, 8 predicted proteins | sample LL1505_MetaG_FD_177992 | JGI IMG/M metagenome (GOLD analysis project Ga0214921, IMG submission 177992) | Freshwater microbial communities from Lake Lanier, Atlanta, Georgia, United States - LL-1505 | ecosystem: Environmental > Aquatic > Freshwater > Lake | place: USA: Georgia | collected 2015-05-28
TGAAATCATGCCATATTGTTGCAAATGCTTTAATTGCATTAGCACAAAATCAACATCTCGTTGCAATAATTTTGCCAGCATACCTTCATTGATATATTGGGGGCTATCTAAAATACCACCGTAGGTTCTCAATAAAGTTTGTAACAAAAAGCCCGATTCAGGATATTGTTTTTCGAATAATTGAATACTAATTCTGTTTTCAATTACTTGCACCAGTGTAGGCTTGAATGAGCTTGGAGAAAATTTTACATGCCCCTCTTGTTCAATCCATTGTAAAGCATTTCTTGCAATGATTTTATCCAACTTAAATTGTACACAAAATAAGTCAAAGTCAAATAAAAATTGCTGTTGTTCGCCCATGCCTACAGGTAGCTGCACAAAATCAGCAAGGTCTTGAAATATATTTTTAATGACAGAGATGGCTGGAATCTTTTTTTCTTGTAACTGATTCCAATAGTCCAAGTCATTTTGTTGGTAGAGTAAAATGGCTTTTGCGGGCAATCCATCTCTTCCAGCTCTTCCGGCCTCTTGATAGTATTGTTCAATGCTACCGGGAATATCAAAGTGGATCACTGCACGCACATTGGTTTTATTAATCCCCATTCCAAAAGCACTTGTAGAAACAATCATCTGAATTTTATCTTGCATCCAATCCTTTTGCACTTTTTTACGTTCATTCAATTCCATGCCTGCATGATACCCTGCAACAGAAAATCCATAACTGGTTAACATACTTGCAAGTTGCGCAACGTTGTTTCTTGTATTGCAATAGATAATGACTGATCCTGTGATTTCTTTTAATGTATTCTTTAAGACAAATAACTTAACTGTTTCTTTTTTGACTTGATAGCTTAGGTTCGGCCTTAAAAATTGGTCTGTAATTAGGTTGGCGTCCTCCACACCCAATTGTTTTAACATGTCTTTTTGTACCAAAGGAATGGCCGACGCTGTCATTGCTAAAATAGGAATGGTCGGAAAAGTTTTTTTCAAAAAGTCTAATTTGCGATAGCTCGGTCTAAAATCATAACCCCATTGTGAAATGCAATGTGCTTCATCAATGGCAAACAACTGAATTGGTAAAGTGCTTAATAAAGTTTGAAAATGTTTTTGTGCTAATTTCTCAGGAGAGCAATAAATGAATTGGTATTTTTTTGCTTCAATCTCTTTAAATACAATTGACTCTTCATACGCACTCAGCTGGCTTCCTAATAAAACTGCTTTTAATTGTTTAGAGACTAAGTCCTGCACTTGATCTTGCATGAGTGCAATCAAGGGGCTGACCACAATGCAGATGCCTCTTTGGTAGATGGTGGGTACTTGAAAGCAGATAGACTTTCCAGCACCTGTGGGCAGTAAGGCAAGTGTATCTTTGCCAGACAAGATAGACTCAATGACAGCTAGTTGCTGTGGCCTAAATCCATCATAGTTCCAATGCTTTTTTAATATGTCAACTAAGGCTTCCAATCGATGTATTGAATCGTTTTAATTTAATTTCTTTTTAAATAACCTTAGTGAATTCAATGCTAAGACCACATCACTCAGTGCCATGATCATGGCACCATAGGTTGGACCCCATGTACCCAAAAACCCTAATGCTGCCACTGGGATAGCAATGATATTGTAAGAGAACGCCCATCCTAAATTTTCTTTAATGGTTTCGTAGGTTTTTCTTCCTAACACCAAAGACATTGGTAAATTTTTTAATCCGCTGTTCATTAATACCACTTGTGCACTTTGAATAGCGATATGGGATGCGTTGCTTAAGGAGATTCCAATGGTCGCTTTCGCTAGTGCTGGAGCGTCATTGATGCCATCACCTACCATCGCAGTTGGCGCAATTTTAATTAAAGCATCTAGAACGGCTAATTTTTCTGAAGGACTTTGTTCTGCAATAATTTTTTGAATTCCTAATGCCTTACCTACTTGTTGACATTTTGCAGCCCTATCTCCACTGAGTAAAATTGTGGCAATGCCTTGTCGGTGTAATTGGTCTACGACTTCTTTTGCTTCTGGTCTTATTTGGTCTGCCACATCAATCCATCCAATGAATTGATTGTTTTTTTGGATATAGATATTATGTCCATCTTCAATTGTTTTATCCTCTAATGTTTTAAAGGATCCTGCCCAGTAAGTATTGCCTTCTTTATCAGTGGCTTGAATGCCCATCCCTTTTACTTCTTCGATTTTTGCCCAAGAAATAGCCTCTTTTGTTTTCCATGCTTCTTTAATACAATTGGCAATGGGATGATTGGAATATTTTTCTAATGAAAAGGTGAGGATTTTAAATGCGTCTTCTGAAATTTCTGCTTGCTCATCTGATACAATATGAAAACTACTCAACTCAAATTGCCCCGTTGTTAAAGTACCTGTTTTATCAAAAACAACTTGCTTGATGTCCTTAAAGGTTTCTAAACTTTTTGCATTTTTAAATAAGACCCCATTGCGTGCACCTCTGCCTAGTCCAACTGCAATAGCTGCTGGTGTGGCCAATCCCATGGCACAAGGACAAGAAATAACTAATACTGCAATAGCCCTTAACATGCTTTCACTAAAACCAATATTGGAATAAAAGTAATTTCCAAGTAAAGTGATTAAAGCAATACCCATTACCAAGGGTACAAAAATGGCACTTATTTTATCTGCTAATATTTGCACAGGTGGTTTTTCACCTTGCGCTGCTTTCACCATTTTTAAAATATTAGCCAATACGGTCTCGTCACCAACAGCAGTCACATAGGCTTTAACAGATCCATTTTCGATGGTGCTGCCGCCTAATAAAATATCCTTCATCCTACGATGGACTGGAATACTTTCACCAGTCACAATGGCTTCGTTCACTTCTGCTTCTCCAGACAATATTTTACAGTCCATCGGTACTGTTTCGCCTGAATTAATCAATAAAATATCTCCTACTTTCAAGGTGTCAGCACCCACATTAAAAATGACTTCTTTATGATGTTCATCAAAGACAATCATATTGGCCATCACTTTCTGAGCTTTCACCAAATCTTTTAAAGCACGTTGGGTGGATTCAATGGAGGTGTCTTCTAAATAATTACCAAAAAATACAAAGGTTAAAATGGTGGCGGTTGTTTCATAATAAGCAAACTGTGCGCCTTGTCCAATGATTGTCCCGTATAAGCTATAACCAAAAGAAGCGATGGCCCCAATAGACACCAGTACATTCATATTTGGAATGCCGTGTAATAAACTATTGATGGCACTTTTTCCAAAGTAGTTCATGCCTACAATAAATACCGGCAAGGTTAAACCCAATTGTACATAAGGATTCATTAACCAATGAATGTGCACGCCCGGAATCATATGCAAAATAAGTGGAAGGGTAAAGATCAATGAGAAGATGGCACGCTCTTTATTATTGTCCAACCATTTTTTTGCTGGTGCTTCAGTGTCTTGACCTCTGACTTTATATCCCAATCCTTGTATCCCTTTTATTAATGCTGGTTTTTGAGAGCCATCTTCTAATTCAAATTGTACTTCGCCTTGCATAAAATTCACTTTCGGCTCATGAACCCCCTTGCTACTAAGATATTTGTGAATGGATAATGCACAATTGGTACAGCTCATCCCGTCTACCTTCCATTGTATATTTTCCATATTGATGTATTTATGACATAAAGGTACGAAACCATTTTAGGATTGTATTTGAAGCTTTATATTTGCAGTATGGACCTTAAGTACAATCTTGAACAGACGGATCAAATTGCTGCACAATTGGTAAAAAAATTGGCCAATAAAACAGTGTGGGTCTTTCAAGCACCTATGGGTGCTGGTAAGACAACTTTAATTGCTGCCATTGGACGCGCCCTAGGGATTCAACAAGCGATGTCTAGTCCTACATTTTCTATTATGAATGAATATGAAGTGCAGGGTAAATTGGTTTACCATATGGATTGGTATCGTTTAGAAAATGAGGCGGAGGCAAGGCAGGCTGGGGTAGAGGCAGCCATGGAAGAAGCTGATTTGTCTTTGGTGGAATGGCCAGAAAAAGCACCTAATCTAGTACCTGAGCATGCAGTGGAGATTCATATTGAAATAATTGATCCCGATCATCGAAGAATTTTTATCCATCACGAAAAGCAGCCCATGGAATAGGCTTTTCCTGTTCTAGGATCTCTGGTATTTTTGTATCTTCATAAAAATATTACTTATGAGTGTTACCAAGCCCCAAATTCTTCCTTCATTTTCCTATGAAACACAGGAAGAGGTATTGGATATCCCTCATAGTGCAAAGCCATTATTGATTGGTATCCCAAAGGAAGTTGCATTCCAAGAAAATAGGGTTGGCTTAATTCCAGAGGCAGTGGGGGTGTTGGTCGCCAATGGGCATCATGTGATGGTTGAATCCGGCGCAGGAAATGGTAGCCGTTATACCGATAAAGATTATGCAGAAGCAGGGGCGGAAATTGCTTTTGAAAAAGCCGCGGTATACCAATGTCCAATTTTAATTAAGACGGCGCCACCTGTTGAATCTGATTTGCCTTTTTTACAAATGCATCAAACCATTATTTCTCCATTGCATTTATCTGCAATCAATCAAGAAGTATTGGTCGGATTAATGGCTAAAAAAATTACTGCTTTATCTATCGAAAATATCAAAGATGAAAATCAAAACTACCCTATCTTAAGAAGTATGAATGAGATAGTAGGGAGTGCAGTGATGCTGATTGCTGGACAATACCTCAGTAATTTTAATTCAGGCAAGGGGGTTTTATTAGGCGGTATTAGTGGGGTTCCTCCAACTAAAGTAGTGGTGATTGGTGCCGATATCACAGGAGAATTTGCAGTGCGCAATGCACTTGCATTGGGTGCAAGTGTGAAAGTATTTGACAATAACGTATCAAGATTACAAAGACTACAAAATAATTTAGGACAGCGCGTTTGGACTTCTGTGATTGAGCCTAAAATACTAGCTAAGCAACTTAAAACCTGCGAAGTAGCAGTGGGAGCATTGAGAAATGAAATTGGGAGAGCACCTATTGTAGTGACAGAGGAGATGGTGATACAAATGCGTCCAGGCAGTATTATCATTGATGTGGCGGTGGATAGAGGTGGATGTTTTGAAACGACTGAATTGACCAATCATGAAAATCCAATTATTATCAAACATGATGTAATTCATTATGGTGTGCCTAATATCCCAAGTGGTTTTGCGAGAACTGCAAGCCAAGCAATAAGCAATGTCTTGATGCATTTAATGGTGGAGATAGGGGACCAAGGAGGCTTAGAAGAAATCATTTGGCATCAATTACATCTTCGTGAAGGGGTTTATTTATACAAAGGCGCATTGACTGATTTTTACATCAGTCAAAAATGCAATTTAAAATACACCGATTTGAATTTGTTGATTGCGAGTAGGAGCTAGGACACCCGCTTATTTTTTAAAATCAGAGAGGGCCAATTGTTGCGTACAAAATTGGTATTCTTGTGGATCATTGCTTGCTACAATAATTAACTTATGCATGGCGTTTGCTTGCATTAATTCATGATAGGTTTGAATGCCTTCTTGATCTAGATTGCTACATGGTTCATCCAATAATAAAATGGGTGCTTGATCAAAAATAGCCAGGGCCAATTTTAATCTTTGTTTCATCCCACTACTAAAGTTTCGTATTTGTTTGTCGGCCGCTTTGCTGAGTCCAATATTTTCTAATATTTCATGAGGCAGAATAGTAGATTGGATGGATTTAAATTGTTGATGGAAAGCAATTTGTTCTAATGCAGTGAACTCTTCTACCAATTCTAAATAAGGTGCAGCAATGCTGATATGTTTGAATATATTTGAGCTATCTATATTTTCCCCAGCCCTGTTGACCCAATTGATCTGACCTTTTGTAAGTCCAATATAGCCAGCAATAATTTGAAGGAGCGTGCTTTTACCAGATCCATTATTTCCTACCAATGCATAATGTTGACCAGACATAAAACTGAAATCCAGATTGGAGAAAATCCATTCTTGATTGAACCTTTTTGATGCAGCAGTAAGTTGAATTTGCATATTACTCATCATCTAATGCACCTTTGACAAAACGCTTGATGATGCCCCTTCCACTGTCTCTAATAAAAGTGACAATTTCATCGCGCTCATCGGTCGCTGGCAACTCTTCCTCGATAAAAGCGAGTGCCTGTGTGGTGTTCATCCCTTTATTAAAAATATAACGATAGATATCTAAAATATGATTGATCTTTTCTAAATCAAATCCTCTTCTTTTTAATCCAACACTGTTCACGCCTCCATAACTCAACGGATTTCTAACAGCTTTAATATAAGGAGGCACATCTTTACTTACCAAACTACCTCCAGCGATATAGGAATGTTGTCCAATATGTACAAATTGATGCACCGCACTCACGCCAGCAATCCACGCGTAGTCTCCTAAAGTCACATGACCAGCCACTTGAACACTGTTGCTTAAAATACAATGATTGCCAATGATACAATCATGCGCAATATGACTATAGGCCATAATCAAGCAATTGCTTCCCACTTTTGTAACCCAACGATCAGAGGTACCTCTATTAATTGTTACAAATTCTCTGATAGTGGTATGGTCTCCGATTGCAACAGTCGTTTTTTCTCCATTGAATTTTAAATCCTGAGGATCAGCACCAATGACTGCACCTGGAAAGATGCGACAATTTTTTCCTATGCTAGTCCCATTCATAATTGTGACATTACTTCCAATCCAGGTACCTTCTCCAATTGTCACATCGCCATGTATCACGGTGAAGGGATCAATTTTAACATTGGGTGCCACTTTAGCATTAGGATCTATATAAGTAAATGGATGTGTCATAGGTATAAATTTATTCTGCTCTTTTTACAACTTGAGCAACTAGTTCTGACTCCGTGGCTACTTTTCCATTAACATAAACCGTTCCACGCATTTCGCAAATCCCTCTGCGTATTGGAGCCATCAATTCTAATTTAAGTAACATGGTATCACCAGGCTTCACCATTTGTTTAAATTTACAATTGTTGATTTTTAAAAAATAGGTATCATAATTGCCTTTAGGCATGGCGTTGATACAAAGAATCCCACCTGTTTGTGCCAGTGCCTCTATTTGTAGAACTCCTGGCATCACTGGATTACCTGGAAAATGTCCTGGAAAAAACCATTCGTTGAAAGTGATATTCTTAACACCAACAATAGAAGTGTCTGTCAATTCAATGATCTTATCTACCAATAAAAATGGATGACGATGTGGTAAAGTTTTTTCAATTTGTTCTAAAGTAAAGACAGGGGTAGCACTTGGATCATATACAGGTACATCTTTAACGTGTTTATTTTTTTTGATGTACTGCTTTATTTTTTTAGCAAATTCAACATTGCTGCTATGTCCAGGACGATTGGCAATAATTCTTGCTTTAATTGGATAGCCTATCAATGCTAGGTCACCAATTACATCTAATAATTTGTGACGTGCAGGCTCATTTGGAAATCTTAATTCTAAATTATTTAAATAGCCTTCGCTTTTTACTTCTATTTTATCTCGCTTAAATACTTTAGCTAAACGACTCATCTCTTCTTTGGTTACAGGCTTATCTACCACGACTATGGCGTTATTGATATCCCCGCCTTTTATTAAATCATTTTCTAAAAGCGTTTCTAATTCATGTAAAAAACAAAAAGTTCTACAAGGTGAAATTTCTGCTTTAAAATCTTTGATAGTTTTAAGGGCAGCGTGTTGGGTTCCTAATACAGGACTATTAAAATCTATCAGGGTGGTGATTTGATAATCCAATGCAGGCAAAGCAACCATTTCTACACGTTTCTCTTCGTCATAGTGAAAAATATTTTCATCTATGCTATACCATGCTTTTGCCGCATCTTGTTCTAATACACCCACATTTTCAATGGCCTCAATGAATGGTGCAGAGCTACCATCCATGATTGGAATTTCTGGTCCATTTAATTCAATCAAAAGATTGTCCACACCTAAACCAACTAATGCAGCAAGGATATGTTCCACCGTGCTTACTTTAGCATCACCAACTTGTAATGTTGTTCCACGGCTTGTATCTGTGACTAAATCACAATCCGCTTTGATCATCGGTTGATTAGGTAAATCAATCCTTTGAAACTGAATACCAAATCCAGGATTTGCAGGATGTAAAGTCATATCTACTAAAACCCCTGTATGTAAACCCGTTCCGCTAATACTAATACTTTGACATAAGGTATGTTGCTTATCGGGATTAAAATGTTGATCCATGTATAACTAATTTAGAATAGCTTACTTAAAAGCTTGATTTAAAGCAAAAATACGCCTGATTTAGGCTTTTTGAGACAGTTGCTGTACTAATATTTCGAGTTCTTGTACTCTTTTTTCCAATTCTGGGAGATTTTTGACATAAACCTGGCTTCTTAAGCTTTGTTTTTGGTCTACTGCAGGGTAACCCGCAAGGGTCATATTTGCAGTTGTAAATGTTTTTGTCACACCAGCACCTCCTGCAATTTTTATTCCATCTGCAATGGCAATATGACCAGCTAAACCAGCCTGTCCTCCAATCATGACGTTCTTTCCAATCTTTGTACTTCCACTAATACCTGTTTGAGCAGCGATGACAGTATTGGTTCCTATTTCTGCATTGTGTGCTACCTGAATTTGATTGTCTAATTTAACGCCTTTACGAATGATAGTAGATCCAATGGTGGCTCTATCAATTGTGGTGTTGGCGCCAATTTCAACATCATCTTCAATGACTACATTTCCAAGTTGAGGAACTTTTTGAAAACTTCCATCTTCTTTTGGGGCAAATCCAAAACCATCACTTCCAATGATACTTCCACTATGAATGGTCACATGATTTCCAATAACACAATCTGCATAAATCACGACTCCTGGATGGATGGTCACATGATGGCCAATTTTTACATTTTCTCCAATGACTACATTGCTAAATATTTTCACTTGCTCTCCTAATACAACAGCCTCACCGATATAAGCAAAAGCGGCAATAAAATGGTTTGCACCTAAACTAGCAGTAGGTGCAACAAATGAAGGGGTTTGAATCCCTACCAGTTGTTGTGTTTTTAGTTCTTGGTATTTTGTAAGCAGGGTAGCAAATGCAGCATAGGCATCTGGCACCCTAATTAAAGTGGCATTTATTTTTTGTTTTAATACTTGCTGATCGCTAATGATAATAATGGAAGCAGCAGTAGTATATAAAAATGCCTCGTATTTAGGGTTGGCTAAAAAAGAGATTTGACCTGCAGTCGCTTCCTCTATTTTACCAAAATTATGAACAGTTACGGATGCATCACCTTCTACTTGACCTTGAACCATCAATGCGATCTGTTGGGCACTAAATTCTAGCATGCTTTGCGTTATTTATTTGAATTGGGGGTTATTCGTTGAACAAACAAATGTAAAATTTTTTAACTGGGGTAGAAAGACTTTCAACAATTAATGCGTTCTGTACCTCTGAAATGGTAGAAATTTCACCTTTTTTTAGCAAAATATGGATATTCTCACTGTCATTCTTATATAAAGTATTGCTCGTCTCTCCTTTAAAACATAGAAACGCAGCAGCTTCATCATCCACATTGAACCTAGCTTTTGTGGCTGTTAAGGCTTGATTTAAGGCAGCCTCAGTAATGGGTTCAGATTGCAACTGACATTTGTATATTTTTCGATTCAACAATCGATGACACAATAAGGATAAAATTGGATCTGAATGGGATTGCCATTTTTTGATGGCGAATAGAATATCCGTATCATCTAATTGACAATAGGCGGCTAAATCAATTTGATCAATAGCCGTAAATTCATTGGATAAAAAATAATCCAAAACGCCACCGATAGCAATATTACTTTCTTTTGCTTTTGCCAATGCTTTTGCTCTTTGGATAATTTTAATCAACATATTTTCCGCAGCAATCACTGTTTTATGTCGGTATACTTGCCAATACATCAGCATCCTGGAGACTAAAAATTTCTCTACACTATTGACACCTTTTTCTTCGACCAATAAAATATTGTTTTTTACATTCAGCATTTTTAAAATGCGCTCATAGCCCACCACGCCTTCACTGACACCTGTAAAGAAACTATCTCTAGATAAATAATCTAACCTATCTACATCAAGCTGTCCACTAATTAATTGATGTAAAAAAGTTTTAGGATATTGGTTGGTAAAAATCTGAATCGCCATGGTTAATTGGCCGTTCAAAACAGGGTTTGGATCTGCATTGAGCTGATTCATAATTAATAAAGAAAGCGCCTCGTGGTGTACCCCTTTTATCAATTCATTTTCTAAAGCATGTGAATAAGGGCCATGACCAATATCATGCATTAAAATAGCCGCTTTTGCTGCTTGCGCTTCTTCTGCACTAATATCAATGCCCTTATCTCTAAGTTCATTGATGGCATTACACATTAATTGATAGGCACCCAAAGAATGGTGCAATCTTGTATGTACAGCACCTGGATAAACGAGTTGTGCTAAAGCCATTTGTTGGATCCTTCTTAATCGCTGAAAAAAAGGATGGTTGAAAATGGCAAATATCAACGGGTCATTGATCGTAATAAATCCATGTACTGGATCATTGATCATTTTTCGAGTCAAAAATTCCATAAGCTAAATGTGTTGACAAAGGTACGAAATGTGAATAACTCCTGCGTTTTATTTAAATAGCGACACCTCCAAAAAACTATCTTTGTAGCACAGCTTAATGAAGGTTAAACGGACTTAAAACTGCCCAATTTTATGAAAATCACACAAGGTACTTTAGATAAATTAGAAGATATTTTAAGCGAATCAGAATACGTCGTTCGATACGAGCGAGGTAATTTCCAGAGTGGGTGGTGTTTGCTTGAATTCAAAAAGATTGTGGTTTTGAACAAGTTTTTAAATTTGGAAGCCAGAATCAATACCTTACTTGAATTGATTCCACAACTGACTATTGATTTTGATAAGTTGACGCTTGATTCTCAAAAATTATATGAGGAA
>Ga0214921_10011151_pt1 | contig 10978 bp, 7 predicted proteins | sample LL1505_MetaG_FD_177992 | JGI IMG/M metagenome (GOLD analysis project Ga0214921, IMG submission 177992) | Freshwater microbial communities from Lake Lanier, Atlanta, Georgia, United States - LL-1505 | ecosystem: Environmental > Aquatic > Freshwater > Lake | place: USA: Georgia | collected 2015-05-28
TCATTACCCCAAACAATGCAATTGAACATTTTTGAATTTCGGCGACCATTAATATAAACACCACCACCTTTTTTTGCGTAATTGTTAGCTATGGTATTATTGATTAAAACAACAGTATCCTGCACACAAACACCTCCACCTTTGCCATCATTTAGTGTTCCTCCCAAAGCCATATTATTGCAAATAACATTATTGATTAAAAATCCATTTTTAATATATACACCGCCACCATTTGCAGCACCAGTATTGTTACTAATAAAATTATTAATGATATAAGCTTTATTAGTTGTATTGCAATAAATACCACCACCTTCAAGAACATAACCACTAGTTGAAACCGACATACTATTTTTTGTAATCGTATTTCCTTTTATTAAAATGGTTGTTGCAGTACCCACATATATGCCTCCACCTTTTAAAAAACCACTATAGCTTGAATTTACATTGTTGGTGATTGTATTATTTTGAATTGAAACATTGATTGCTTGATTAACAGATATGGGAGCACCTGTATTGCCATTAGTGAGATTATTATACGTAAATATGTTATTTATAACATATACATTGCAATTACCTGTAAACCAACATGGGTATGTATTATTACGAGTTATTAAATTATTATTGATTTGTGGACTACCTCCAGAAACATAAATAGCACTGCCATGTCCGGCAGCAGAATTATAACTAATTTCATTTCTACTAATGATAGGGCTGCTGCCTCCTTTGCATAAAATACCGCCACCATCATTAACCGAACTTGATGCATCCAAAGCATTGTTGTAAGCTATGTAATTATCTAAAATTGATATGTTACTTGCATTGTAAATACAAATACCTGCACCACCATCAAAAGCTCTGCAATTAGTTATTGAACAATGTTGAATCCTTACTTTATTAAAATTATTGATAAGAAATCCTCCTCCATAATTGTCCATTCCAGTAAGAAATTGAGTGCCACGGTTTCCATTTTTTACAACACAATATTCGAAAATAGATGAATCCTGTGTAGCATTTGTAACTTCAAACCGAATACCTGCAAAGCCTGGAAATAAATTTAGTGCGGTAAATGAAATTGAATCCGATAATGTGCCAATTGCAAGAACACGTCCATCAATTTTCATTTCATAGTTAGCATTAAATGTAACATCAACACCAGCATCAATTATCAAGGTAGAATCGCTAGGAATATTGATATTGTTGACAACATTGTAAGGAGAATTGGCAACAGTCCAATGTCCATAAACATTGCCACTTACGTTGTTAGCATTTGCCGAATTAATTGCAACTAAAATAATTGCAATTAGCAGTTTTATAAAGTGCTTCATACTTTTATAATTATTGTTTGATGAATTTCATTTGCATTTCACCAACTTTAAAAATGTACAAACCTCTTTTTAAGTGCCGTATGCAGCGTTCTGAATGTTGACCAGAAATTGTTTCATTCATAATTTCATTTCCTAACAAATCTACTATTGAAAATCTATTATCACCGTTCTTAAATTTAAAATCAATATTCAATACATCATTCGCGGGATTAGGGTACACAACAAAAGCCTCCCCTTTGGGCAGGTTGGTGGGGCTTGTGATTACTCCATTAGTACCAACTTTAATTATACTTTGGTTTTGTCCTACTAAATAAACATTAGCAGTATCGAATGCATAAACGCCCCATCCTGCATCAGCATAAGGAAGATTTATTGATTGCCATGTAGTCCCAAAATTAGTTGTGTAACTTATATCACAAAATGAATTTATGAAATCACCCACAACAAAACCTGTACTGTCGTTTATAAATTGCATATCCAAAGGTGTTTGTAGACAGGTTTGACCTGCCGCAACAAAGGTATTTCCGCCATCAGTAGTTCTAAAAACGTTGCCGTTGTTATTTACTGTGTAGCCATTTGTAATATCTGTAAAAAATATTTGTTTGGTTACCCCCATTCCACTTCCGTTCAAGGTTGTCCATGAAGTTCCGCCATTTATTGTCTTTCTAATTTCTCCAAATTCACCTACTACAAATCCATATAAATGAGTAACAAAAAATACTTCTGCGTGATTGTTGGTAATGCCTGTTGTTAGAGATGCATAACTAGTTCCTCCATTAACTGTTTTAAAAGCAACGCCATTATAACCTACAACATAACCAGTAGTTGCAGTTGGAAACGAAATTGCGGTGAGCCTATTGGTTGTGCTTAATGTTTGCGATGTGAATGATGTACCGCCATTAGTTGTCATATATACTTTACCATCGCTACTACCTGCTGCAATAATTATTTTAGAAGCACTAATTGCAGCCAAATCATTAGAATAATCTATGTATGTTGTTGGATTTGTAACGGTCCAAGTGTTGCCGCCATTAGTCGTTTTAAGTACACTATATCCATCGCCGGCAACCCAACCATTTTGAGCATCCACAAATTTAATTCTTCTAAAAGCTTGCAAGCCCGATTGTGAATTTACATTGGGATATGTAGTAGCAAAATTAGCCCCTTTAAATATTCCTCCATGCGTATCGCCAACAATTATTGTTCCCGTTGGCGAAAATGCACCTGAAACTTTATTGCCACCTAAAAAGGTATTACCGCTCCAAGTTGTTCCGTTTGTGGTTCTATAAATATAGGATTCAGTTACGGCAACACCGCGTGTTAAATCCGCAAAATCAATTGCAGTAATTTCTTCGTTAGTCTGAAAAGTAGTTTGTTGTGACCAAGTTAATCCACCATTGATAGTTCTAAAAACTCTGCTATTGTAAGCTCCAGCATAACCTAAAGTATCATTTAAAAACTTAATTGAGTAGCATGCTGTACCTCCATAACCAAAAACTTGGCTCCATGTTAAACCACCATTATAAGTCTTAAACATCGCTGCTGTAGTTGTTGTTTTGCCTACATAACCTGTATCGGAATTTAAAAACCAAACGGCTTTAAGGTTTCCGAAAACGTTTGAAGTATTTGTAATATCAGTCCATGTAGCGCCTCCATCAATAGTTTTTACCATTTTAGAATAGTCGCCTACACAATAACCAACACTATCATTCGGGAAATGAATATCCTTTAAAGGCATTGAAATATTTGAAAATACATTCGTCCAAGTAAAACCTGCATCAATTGACTTATAAATCTGGCCATTACCATTTGTAGAACTACAAACTATAAAGAAAGTAAGGCTATCTTTCACAAAGATTCCTTTAAAGTCAAATTGAGTAAATGGTTGAATTCTTTGCCAAGTTGCACCATCGTCGCTACTCAAATTTATTGCTCCACCATCTCCAACGGCAATAAATTTTTGCCCAGTAATCCAACGCAGGCAATTAAGTCCATGACCACCATATTTAGGATATTGCCATGTAAATGGAGTAAATGTTTGTGCTTGAATATTTAATCCAAAAAGGATTAAAAAAAGTAATGTTATTTTTTTCATTTATTGTTTGATGAATTTAGTTGTTTCGTTACCGACCCTCACAAAATAAACACCCTTTGCAAACGCACTCACATCAATACTTTCAAGCGCATTGCAATTGTTTTTGGTAAATACTGTTTTCCCTAATGTGTTTTGGATTGTAAAGGTTGAGAACTTTGAATTTTGTACTTTAAACTTTGAACTAATTTCAACTGTTAATTGACTACTTGCAGAGTTGGGGTACACAGCAAAAAACTCTCCTTCAGTGATTGGTTTTGGGAGACTTACTGTTGTATTACTAAAAGCATAAATAGCGCTCCAAGCACTTGCTTCATAAGTATTGTCAACTGCTTGCACACGCAATTGGTAGTTTGCATTTGGCAAATTTTTAATCACATAAAAAGTATCAAGCCCTGCGTTGCCTTGCCATGATAAATATAAATTGGTTGTTGCACTATCACTCATTGGTGTTATGTTGTAAAGTGCATTGCCAAACGATATAAGCGATACATTGTAGGTTAAACCCACGCTTGTGGTTTCATTATCAGTTGCACGGTTCCAACTTAGCACAACATTGTTTACACTATCTAAACTACTTGTTAAACCTTGCGGAATGCCAGGTTGCGTATTTGCACGTGATTGGTTTATGTATAGATAGGCTATACTCGTTTGATTATTTGTTGTTGGCATTCCGGTATAAAACATGTCTAAATCATGGTCACTATCAATGTCAACCATCGTGCATTTAGCATACTTTACTTTTTTCATTCCACTGTAAATTCTCTCAAAACGCCCTTGATTATTTTTAAGGATATCGGCAATTGCTGTATCATTAAACAATGATGATGTAACGGTTAGTAAAATATCAGGGTCACCATCATTATCATAATCGCCCCAAGTAGCTGAAGCATATTCTAAGCCTGATAAGGATGATGTATTAAGTACGAAAGTACCTGCATTATTTTGATAAATGCGTGCAACTCTATTGCCTGAAATTGCACCTGCTACAAACACATCCATGTCGCCATCACTATCATAATCAGCTGCCGAATAGTGCGAAAAGGTTGCCGCAGGAATTGTAGTTGCAACATTTGTAAATTGTTGTGCAAAGCAGGAAGTTGATATTAGGCTTACGAAAGCAACAATTAAAAAAAATTTAAACATGAATAAAGATTTTTGAAAACAATTTAAAGTTATTAAAAAAACTGAGTAGGAAATTTACCGAATATGCCATTACTACAAGCACGAAGTATACTATTATAAATCTGAAAACAACATACATTATTTACTGTCATAACCCAGTTAAAGCGCTAATTTGATAAATATATTTCATTTACAATATTTTGGATTATTTATAAGAAAATAATTTATACTTAAATTTCAAAACAAAAATAGTAGGATGTTTTGGATAGCCAAATATGTTTTGTAGAAATGCAACTTTGGGCGCAATCGTCTACAATTTCTTAATCTGTACTCATTATAAAACTAAAAAGAACAAAACATTTCATTTTATTTACCTATTTTAATTATATAATTATCAAAACGCCGTAACACTTAATTTTACTACTTATCTGATGTATTATGCGGAGATTAAAAGTATTATTCTCCGCAAATATGCGGAGAATATATTTGTATTTATGCGGAGAATAATTATTTTTGTGGCGTTATGAAAGTGCGCAAAGTTTATATACACCAACAAGATAATTGGCCAAATTTTTTCTGGGATGAAGGTTTGGTGGCTAGTGCATTGGCAAATGTTCGCTACAAACAAGGGCGTGTAATAGGTTTAATAAACACACTTGGATTCACTCAAAAAAATGCTTCACAACTCGAAACACTTGCACAAGATGTTTTAAAATCAAGTGAAATAGAAGGCGAGTTATTAGACTTGCAACAGGTTCGTTCATCTCTGGCGCGCAAACTTGGCATAAGCATAGCGGGCATGAAAGAAAGTGACAGAAAAGTTGACGGAGTAGTTGAAATGATGCTTGATGCCACACAAAACTATGATGAACTACTAAACAAAAACCGAATGTTTAATTGGCATGCAGCACTTTTCCCTACTGGTAGAAATACCATGTATAAAATAAATGTTGCAAAATACCGCAATGACAAGGGTGGCGCAATGCAAGTGGTATCAGGTGCAATGGGCAAAGAAAAAGTTCATTTTGAGGCACCCGATGCAAAATTGTTGACCAAAGAAATGAATACATTTTTTGCGTGGCTCAACAAAAAATCTAAAATAGATGATGTAGTAAAAGCTGCGGTAGCACATTTATGGTTTGTAACTGTGCACCCATTCGATGACGGCAATGGGCGTATAGCACGCGCTTTAAGCGATATGTTGCTTACCCGTTCGGAGCAAGGTAACCAACGTTATTATAGCATGAGTGCTGCAATATGCAAGAACAGAAAGCAATATTACAATAGTTTAGAAGCTACTCAAAAAGGCAATTTGGATATAACAAAATGGTTGCTTTGGTTTTTAAGTTGCATGGAAGAAGCACTTTCCGAAACAGAAAAAGCATATAATACTGTTTTGCAAAAAGCATCATTTCATGATAAGCATAGAAAAACAAAACTCAATGACCGTCAGCGCAAAATGGTAAATAAATTATTTGATGGTATAGATGGCTTATTGAATACAAGCAAGTGGGCTAAAATGGCCAAATGTTCGCAAGATACAGCACATCGTGATATACTTCAATTGATAGATTTGAAAGTGCTGAAACAGGCTCCAGGTGGAGGACGCAATACTAATTATATACTCAGAAATATAAAAGTGAAATAAATAAATGCGGAGAATAATTGATTTATTCTCCGCACAATTTGCGGAGAATAAATTCTACTCTTTCATACCAAGAAGCAGCATTAAAGCCGATAAATAAAAATTACTTTTTAATGAACTTCAAACTCTTTTCATTTACAACCCTCATAAAATACAACCCATTAACAAAGCCACTCAAATCAATTGTTTCCGAATCATCACAATTTTGTTTTGAGAATACTATTTCGCCTAAGCTGTTCTGAACAATTATGTTTTTACTAAAAATATGTCCGAAGTTAATAGATGAAATTGCAGGGTTAGGATAACAAATAATTTCTGAATTTTCTTGAGTAAAACTTTTACTTTCAACTCTTGTAAGCATTGAATTTTCATAAGCTCCGATGCTTGGATGCAATGGATTCCTTATGTCACCTAGTATATCTTCAAAAATATAACTCATAGGTGTTCCAGCGTTAATAAGCTGCCAAGCATTGGCTTGCAGATTTATAGTAGAAAAAAATTGTGGGTCAATTGAAATAGAATGTGCATCACGCAAAGTAGATGTTTGATATTGTGAAAATGAACTATAAGTAGGGGCAATTAAACCATATGCAGAATAAATTAAATTGTAATCACTTCGAACATTGGGCCCTGTTAAAGCTGTTTTAATCACCGATGCTGTTAAATTGTTATCAAATCTAGCAATGATATTATTTAGAATAAGTAGTGAGTCAATTCCGTAATTGGTGCCGCTAATATCCAAAGCAAATCCAGTATTGACCGAGGAACCTCCATACATACTAATGTTATTATTACAAAAATCGTAATTGCTTGTAGTATTACACCTCACTCCATATACGATAGTATTAAAAGGATTTATTGTAACACTAATAAGATTGTTATATACTTTTGAATGGTTTAACGCTGTTCCATTACTTGAAATAATTTGAATACCACATGTATTTAACTGTGCATTTAAAATTGTTATGATGTTATTAAAAACATTTGTTTGATATACATTTTGAAAAATTATACCTCTTGATGTGCCACCGCCACTATTAATGCCATCAATAATATTATTAGAAACCTCTGAATAGTAGCATTGATTCAATGATAAAATGTCGTGCGAAATATTAAAGAAGTGATTTTTTTCTACAACTAAATTAAAAGCATTAGCATTTATTGATGACAAATAAACTCCATCAAATCCGCCCGACAAATTGCAATTCCTAATAACCATTCCAGTATCGCAACAACCTCTAATTACATAATCGCTTTGCGAACTTGTGCTATATCCGTTTCCTCTAACATTACAATTTGTAAAGCTTAGGTAATTGCCACGATTAATAAAAATGACAGAAGAATTACTTGTAGATGGAGGCTGTACCAATGAGATTTGATGAAAACGAATGTATTTTGCTTTATTTAAAAATATACCATTTTGTTGTGTAGAATTAGTTGTAAAATTCAATTCAACCAAAGTACTATCATGATTTTCGCTTTGAAATGTAATTGTGTTTATTGAAGAAGCACCCGGTATTGAATTAATCTTTAAACCTTCATTATAAATTCCATCTCTTATGTTGAATATTACAGAACCATTTACACCATTTGAATCTAAAGCAGTTATTGCGCTATTAATTGATACGAAGTCTGGAATTAAACCACCAATTGTATAAGTACCTGAAAGCGGTACAGCAATCATTCTTGAGCATACAAGCAAGTAAATAATTATAATAAACGGCCTCATGCTATCATAAATTTTAAAACTCTTTCATTCACCCTCACAAATATGAAGGTGACCTTTTGATTTTGAATACTATTAATGGTAAATGAGTTGATTGCAGGATTGAAAAAACCCGAACTTGCCACATAACTCCAATCTAACAATACATTGGTAACTTGCCCTGTTGCATTGTTTGCAGGCGATACAGGATTAGGTGCAGTTAAAACAGCAAAACAATTTTGAACAATTACAAATACAAAAGAGAATGTGAGTAATTTTAATTTCATGATTAAAGAATTAATAATCATAAGTAAATTTATGGGTCTCAAAAATAGTTAAAACAATCTATTTTAGTGCATGTCGCTTTCAGCTTCTAGAAATATTTAGCCAACTGATTAAACTGATTTACCCAGATTTATTCACTTAAAAAAAGCAATACGCTTAGGTACTTTTCAGACTTTCAGTATGCTAAACTAACACTATTGAAAAGTTGATAATTAAAAACAACTACAAATATTTATACTATACAAGCTTTTCATTTTAATTTTTGGTTGGTAAACTTGAATATTATCTCATTATTTTAATGAAAAGATGTGCAAAAAACTTTTCTAACAAATTATTGCAATCTTTTTATTATTGATTGTTCAGTAAATTCAAACAATTGTTGTGGTGTTAAGGTACGCCACTTTACATTATTAAACTTACCACCAAGCATTAGGTAATAATCTAAATTGTAGCTTTCAAACTCCTTTATTACATGTTCGCGAAAGTTTAAAAAACAAATCCAACCATCCTCAACATCTTCAAACCACTCTTCATAATAACTATCACTATCAGCATGAAAATTCAATACATTTTCGCCAATCAAAATAAATTTATTAATACCTGCTTGTAGCATCACATCTACAATGTCGCGCTTTAAAAACATTACATCATTTCCAACACAATCGTTCCATTCGCCAATCATTTCAATAATTGCAAAACCATCATCATAATCGGCAAACAGTACTTTTATGTAAAGTGTTTCGCTACCTATGTCATCCCATTGCGGGTGAATGGCAAAATCATAAATATGATTGGTGTATTCAAACTCTGAATATTCGCGTTCATAAAATGGTGATTGTTCGTCGTCCGACGCAATATAAAAGTTACGCCAATTATAGTATGGTTCTAAGTCTTGCACGGTACAAAATAAATTCAATAAAGTAAAACTACAAACCTGTAAGCTTTAATTTTTTAATTATTTTATGTGCTACTTCCAAAGCATTGTAACCATCAACAATCGAAACTTTGGGCATGGTGTCGTTTATAATAGCTTCGTAAAACGTTTCAAGTTCGCGCTTGATGGCGTTGTTAGGTTCAATTTCAGGGTTTTCGAAATATAATTGCTTAGACTTTTTACCTTCGCCAAGTTCAATAATTACATCAAAAGGACCGGGTTCTCCTTCTAATTCTTTTAAGCGAACAACATTTATTTCTTTTTCTAAAAAATCAACTGAAATATATGCATCGCGCTGAAAGAATCTAGATTTGCGCATGTTCTTCATTGATATGCGACTTGCGGTTAAATTTGCTACACAACCATTATTAAATTCAATACGTGCATTGCAAATATCAGGGGTTGAGCTTACTACAGCAACACCGCTTGCAGTAACTGTTTTTACTGGTGAGTTTACTATTGATAACACAATATCAATGTCGTGAATCATCAAATCTAAAACAACAGACACATCAGTACCTCTTGGATTGAATTGTGCAAGTCTATGTGTTTCAATAAACATGGGATTTATGAGGTAAGGCTGTGCTTTTTCAAATGCAGGATTAAATCTTTCAACATGACCTACCTGAATTTTTACGTTACCCTCGTGCGATAATTCCAGCAATGTTTTTGCTTCTTCAACAGTATGTGTGATTGGCTTTTCTACAAAAACATGCTTGCCATTTTTTACCGCCTTTTGTGCAGCTTCAAAATGGTACAAGGTGGGAGTAACAATATCTACACATTCAACTGCCGCTATTAGTTCATCATCATTATCAAAACGTTTCAATCCGAATTCAGTAATTGCTCTTTGTGCGTTTTCCTCATTTGGGTCGTAAAAACCAACCAATTCAAAATTGCTTATTTCTTTTATTAGCTTACAATGTATCCTTCCTAAATGCCCGACGCCCAATACTCCAATTTTCATTATTCAATTAGTTTGTGATGCAAAACTATTTTTAATGATGCTGATAATTATCCATCGCAAAACTTTCTATCAACAATTAGTATTGAATAACAAACCTTGATTATGTTTATCATATTTGCGAAGGCTTACATTTGGCATGAATTATGATTTGACAGCCGGACTCAATAAAACAAATAATTAGTTAAGGTAATACACAACAAATTATGAATGCCACTACAGTAAAAAACAGAACAGCAACTAAAATAATATTAGTGATGTGTATGATTGCATCAAACACATTTGCACAATACCGAAAACACGAAAACAAAGCTTTTGAAAAAGGCGAACAACTTGTTTACCGCATTCATTATGGAATTATTGATGCAGGTGTTGCCGAAATTGAAGTGCGTGATGAAGACAAAGTATTTGCGGGCAGAAATGTATTTCATTGTGTTGGTAAAGGTTACAGCAAAGGTGCTTTTGATTGGTTTTTTAAAGTCCGTGACCGTTATGAAACATTTATTGACCGCGAAGGAATTGTTCCAATATGTTTTATAAGGCGGGTGGATGAAGGTGGTTATAAAATTTCTCAAAACTATTTGTACAACCATACCACTAATGTTGTGCAAGCCGATGGCAAGCCTTTTAGCGTTGGCGCTCACATGCAAGATATGTTATCGGCATTTTACTTTGCACGTACTATTGATTATAGCAATGCTAAGGTAAACGATATATTTACTATTCCTGCCTTTGTAGACAATGAAACGTTTAACTTAAAAATAAAATACGTGGGTAAAGAAATTATTAAAACAGAGTTTGGAAATATGCGTTGCCTAAAGTTTAGACCCATATTGCAAAAAGGCAGGATATTTAAGCATGAAGAAGATTTGAATGTTTGGATTACAGATGACGACAACCACA
>Ga0214921_10011152_pt1 | contig 10977 bp, 7 predicted proteins | sample LL1505_MetaG_FD_177992 | JGI IMG/M metagenome (GOLD analysis project Ga0214921, IMG submission 177992) | Freshwater microbial communities from Lake Lanier, Atlanta, Georgia, United States - LL-1505 | ecosystem: Environmental > Aquatic > Freshwater > Lake | place: USA: Georgia | collected 2015-05-28
ACTCCCGAAGGGGTAGGGGCTTGCGGTATCGGTGGAGGGGTTGGGCAGTTGCCTGCGCGATGCAAACAGGCCGTAACCGTTCACGATGTTGGTGAAGGTTGGTTTCACATCGGACATGGAAGGACTTGAATTGGTCACCTGCAGATAAGTTCCAAAGGGTTCGTCCAACCAATAAAAGTGGAACAGGGTGCCACGAAGGCGACGATGCGTTCGGGGTTCTTTGGCAAGGGTCGCATTCATCAACGAAAAAAGATTCCGACCGTAGATCCGGGTCACAAAAGCGGTCCCGGGGTTGATGCCGTTGTTGGTGATTGGCCACTCAAGGTACTTGAGCTTCAAACCCGGGGTATCGGGATGGGGCGGAGGCCCTGGCGGGACGGAGTCCACGCACCATTCATCGTAATAGGCCCGAACGGAGGCGTTGTATCGTGCAGTGTTGGCAGGGACTCGAATATTCAGGGCATGCCCTCCGTTGGAGCTCCAATTCAATCCGCTGAAATTGGGTGGAGGCACGGTCCATCCCCCCGGTGGTAATCCGATGGGAAGGGAATTGTTGGAACCGATGGGGAACATGGACGCGCTCACCATCTGCCCTGTGGGGGTTAGGATTTGAAGGCGATGTTCCGCGCTGCTGTCCAACAAAGGCTTGCCGTTCACCAACGGGGAGTAGAAACGGTACAAGCGAACCGTATCGGGGAAGATGCCACCGCCACCCTGGATCAGCGTATCGAAGGGAGTGCATGGCAAAGAATCTCGGCGAATGCCGTTTTTCCATACCTCAACCCAAACGGAGGTCCTTGCGATGTCATGATACAGGGAGTCACGAATTTGGGCGACGACCAAAGCATTGCGGTTGGGGTCCAAGAAGGCTTTGTGAATGCGCAAATAATGCACCGCATCGTTGGGGTCAATCAAAGCTGTAACAATGGTCTCTTCCTTCCAAGGTGCATTGACATCGATAACGGTGGAACATGCCCCCAAAGCCAACCAGGAGAGAAACAGGAGAACCCGGGGTAGGCGAGGCGCAAGAGGACGGTTTGGCGAAAAGGTTGACCAGAACATGGGCATCAGTGGTGCGAATAACGGCATTAAAGGCTAAATTTCCACTGCAAATTGCGATTCCATCCCTGATTTGGCCGTTAAGCCGTTCCTTTGAGCTTCATTTTAATCCTGCATTCATGTCTATTCATCGCGATGTCAAACGGGTAACCACGCATACCCTGGCTGAAATGAAAGAGGCCGGCGAGAAAATTTCCATGCTCACGGCGTATGATTACACCATGGCCAGGCTCTTGGACCGCGCCGGGGTGGATGTGCTCTTGGTGGGCGATTCGGCTTCCAACGTCATGGCCGGCCACGAAACCACCCTGCCCATCACCCTGGATCAAATGATTTACCATGCATCGGCGGTGGTCAGGGCCGTGCAAAGGGCCTTGGTGGTGGTGGATTTACCCTTTGGTTCCTACCAGGGAAATTCCAAAGAAGCCCTTCAGAGCACGGTCCGTATCATGAAAGAAGCGGGGGCCCATGCGGTGAAGCTGGAAGGGGGGCGAGAGGTTGTGGAATCCATTGTCCGCATCTTGACTGCGGGTGTCCCGGTTATGGGTCACCTGGGCCTGACGCCCCAATCCATTTACAAGTTTGGCACCTATTCAGTTCGGGCCCGTGAAGAGGCCGAAGCGGAACGCTTAATGGAAGATGCCCAAGCCCTGCAAGAAGCGGGATGCTTTGCCTTGGTCCTTGAGAAAATTCCTTCGGTCTTGGCGGCCAAAGTGGCAAGCGCGGTACAAATCCCGATCATCGGAATAGGTGCGGGATCGGGGGTGGATGGTCAAGTTTTGGTGATGCACGATATGTTGGGGTTGAACTCTGATTTCTCTCCACGGTTTCTGCGGCGATACCTTCAATTGGATCAAGCCATCCTGGAGGCCGTCGCCCATTATGTGCGCGATGTGCGCAGCGGTGATTTCCCATCGGCCTCCGAACAATACTGATTATAACCCCACCAAGACGATGACGAAGGACTGGCAAATTGTGTTCGAGGATAATCACTTGATTGCGGTGTCCAAACCCTCGGGGATGTTGACCCAACCGGATCCAGGTGGGGACCCGGATCTGTTCACCCTGGTCCGGGAGGATTTGGCCATACGGCACCAAAAGCCCGGGGAAGCCTTCATGGGGGTGATTCATCGAATCGATCGTCCTGTTTCCGGTTTGGTGCTCTTTGCCAAGACCTCCAAGGCTCTGGAGCGTATGAATCGCCTGTTCAGGGATCGCCTTGTTCAGAAAAGTTATTTGGCCTTGGTCAAAGAAAAAGTGAACAAGGAAACGGGGACTCTTCGGCATTTTCTCAAGAAAAACCACGAAAAAAACCGCGTCAACGCTCACGATACCGAAGTTCGGGATTCTAAAGAGGCCTTGCTTCATTATACCCTCCTGGCTCACCTGAACGGTCAATCGTTGTTACGGGTTCGTCCGGTCACAGGCAGGCCGCATCAAATCCGGGCTCAATTGGCGGCCATGGGTCATCCCATCGTTGGTGATGTCAAATACGGATACCCTGTAGCCCTCAAGGATCATTCCATTGCTTTGCATTCCTACAGTTTGTCGTTCGGACACCCGGTGGGGGGTCAAGCCGTTCGACTAACCTGTGCCTTGCCCCGAATACCGCTGTGGAAAGAATCAGCCCAGGTGCTTGAGAGCCTCCCTTCGGGTGAGGTTGGGTAATTCCGGGTGTTGTCCAACGAATTCTTGGACGGCATGGGGGTTGGTACGGGCATATTGCCTTAGGGCCCATCCCATGGCCTTGGCCAAGAAAAATTCTTTGGTCTGGCGATGATCCAGGCACAAGGTGCGTAGCCAATCAAAGCGGGTTTGGTCTTTCCAATGCAGTTGCAAAATCAAGGCGGATCGCTTCATCCATAGGTTGTTATGCGAATGAAGATGTTCTAGGATGCCCTCGAAGGCAGGACAGTTGCCCCCGCCACGATCCAGCAGGTATATCCCCAAGCCTTTGGGGGCCCACCAATCCACCGTATCCCACCAACTCTTGGTTTGAATGCGGCGGTAAACCTGCGTAGGCCAGTCCTCCGGCCATTGTTTGCGGGTTTTCCAGGCCAGTTCCATGGCGGTGTATTGGAATTCCCGGGCATCCTGATTGCATAACAAATCAATGAGTGCTTGGACTTCCACGGAGCTGTTCAGGGCAACCCCTTTGAGCTTATCCCATAACACGGATTGGTGTTCTTGCCTTGCGGCCTTGGGTAATCCCACAAAAGGGAATTGATTCCGCATATAGGCCTCCATGGGCGCAGCCCTTTCGCGTTGACCGTGGCGCTGGACTTCCTTGATCCATGCCTCGGTGATTTCGACAGCATTCATCGATGAAAGCGTTGGGAATGTATGTTTTCTTGAAGGAACAAGGAGGCGTTTCGGTCGAATCGCAGAGGATCATCGGTGGTGTAGTAGGTGCAGGTAGATCCTTGGTTCAACGAAGATTCAATATCGGGGTGCTTGACGAGATAATTTTTCAGGGCTTGGGCAACCAAGGGGCCTTGTTCGATGATCTCGATTCGGGGAGGAAGGTAACGCCGAATCACAGGGGTCAGCAAGGGGAAATGGGTGCACGCAAGGATAATGGCGTCCATGCTGGGGGCTCGTTGGCAAAGGGCTTCAACACATTCATTCACAGCCATTTCCGTCAGGGGTCCGTGGAGCCTGCCCTCTTCGATGAGGGGAACCCATAAGGGGCAGGCCTGTTGATGCAAGGTGATTTGAGGAAAAAAACGCTCGATTTCGATGCCGTACGAATTGGATTCCACCGTGCCCCGGGTCGCCAGCAATCCCAAATGCCCGCTGCGGGTAAGGTTCCCGGCGATTTCGGTGGTTGGCCTCAAGACACCAAGGACCCTGAGGGTGGGCCCCTTTGGAGCAAGTTCGGCTTGCCATTGCTGCAAATCGTTTTGTTGGATGGCTCGTAATGCTTTGGCTGATGCGGTGTTACAAGCCACGATGACCAAGGGGCAGCCCTCTGCCAGCAGGTTGTAAACACATTCCTTGGTGAATTGATACACCGCGTCAAAGGATCGATTTCCGTAGGGCACCCGGGCATTATCCCCCAAATAACAATAGGTATAAGTGGGCATGAGGGATCTCAGGGCCTGCAGGATATTCAGCCCGCCCATGCCGGAATCAAAAACACCAATTTTGCCCATGACTACATCGACCAGACTTGCTCCTCACCAAGGTCCAACCATTGCAGCGCGGAGCGGTAGAGCAAATCCAATTCATGCTCCTTGTCCAGATTCATGGAGCGGATGAGCTGCCCTGCTTTGGCCTCTCCCAGAGGGAAAGGATAATCGCTGCCCAAGGCAACACGGTTAGAACCCACGATTTCGATAAGATATCGTAACATTTGTGGATCGTGCACCAAAGAATCCACCCAGAATTTGCCCAGGTATTCGCTGGGATGCACCGGATTGTCCACGGCAACCAGATCGGGCCTGGCTTCGTAACCCCGAACGATGCGCCCCAAGCCTCCCGGAAAGGAGCCACCACCGTGGGCAAAGGCCACCCGCAACCCGGGGAACTTCTCAAAGATTCCCCCAAAAATCATGGAGCATATGGCCAAGGCCGATTCTGCGGGCATGCCCACCAACCATGGTAGCCAGTAGCGGTCCATTTTGTCTTGACCCACCATATCCCAAGGATGCACGAACAACGAAGCTCCCAACTGCTCCGCCTTCGCATAGAAATCATGCAAGGCAGGGTCGTTCAAATTCCATTGGTTAACATGGGAGCCTATTTGTATTCCTGACAAACCTAAGTCCAGCATGCAGCGTTCCATTTCGAGGCAGGCCAAATCGGGATCCTGAAGGGGGACGGTCCCCAAGCCCAGAAAATGTGTCTTGTGTTGGTGAACCGCTTCGGCCAGGTGGTCGTTGAGGAAGCGTGAGGTATCCAAGGCGTTGGAAGCGGGAGCCCAATAATGAAAAAGCACGGGCACCGTGGAAAGCACCTGCACATGATTCCCCAAATCGGCCACTTCCAAGATCCGCTGTTGCTCATCCCAGCAATTGGCTTCAATTTGCCGAAACACTTGCTTCCCTTTCATCATCACCGCACAGGCAGGACAAGACCCCTCTTGGTGGTGAAGGGAAATCCAATCGCCTGGGCCATAGCGTGTTGCCCAATCGGGAAGTTCCTTGGGCAGGATATGGGTATGAATATCGATGGACCGCAAAGCCGTGTCAGACAAAACGGGGATCGGATGCCATCACCTGACCGCAGGATCGGCAAGTGCGCTTGGACTCGTCGCTGTAAAAGGCCTTGAAGTGAGGGATAAAGTCCTTCTCGATATCGAGCAATTCGAAATGGCTTTCATGCAAGGGATGGTTGCACTGCTCGCAGAACCACAGCAATCCGTCGGTAAAGCCACGACCCGCCCGAATACGCTCGATGACCAGCCCTATGGAGCCTTCCTGACGCACCGGGGAATGAGGGGTTTTGGCGGGACAAACGAATAAGTCTCCAGGGCCCAAGGCGTATTCAACGCAACGGCCATCTTGCTGGGTTTTGACCGTGATTTGGCCCTCCAATTGGTAGAAGATTTCCTCCGTTTCGTTGTAATGGTAATCTTTGCGGGCGTTGGGTCCTGCAACCACCATCACGATATAATCATCGCTATCGGGGGTTAGGTTTTTGTTGGCCACAGGGGGCTTGAGAATATGGCGATTCGCTTCAAGCCATGCATTCAGGTTAAAAGGAGCTAAAGGGGCCATATCAGCATTGTAAGGGATAGGAACGAAGATAAGACGCTAGCGTCTATTCGCCTAATCCTCCGCTGACCTTCGGCAAATACGATTGAAATCACAGTATTTGCATCGATCCACCTCCTCCGTTTGAAGGATGGGGAGCTGAGGATCCAAGATTTCGCGGAAGATGCCACGCAGGAGGTCTTCAAATGCTTGGACGGTGGGGAGATCGATTTCACTTTGGCCGCACACCTTCAGCAAACGGGCGCCTCTGGAGGCTTGCTGCAAAGGCACGATGCCCAGCTCCAAGGGCAGAGCAATAGTCTCATCGAGGATGGTCTTGTTACGGCGCTGGGGCTGAGGATTTGCATGGGCCAACCAAGCGTAACATAAGAGTTGAAAGGCCTTGTTGTGTTCTCCGTCCATAGCTTCCTGTAAAGATTCGAGTTCCAGTTCTTTGGAATTGCTGGTCATGTTCCCGGACTTGAAATCCACAATGCGATACCTCCCTGCATTGCTTTCCAAACGATCCAAGCGCCCCCTCCATGCGATCGAAATACCGTTCACCTCCAAGCTTGCTTGATTGAATTTGAGTTCCTGACCAAGAAGTCGAATCCGCTCATGCTGGCTGCGCCTGGTTTCGCCACGGAAATACTCCTGCAAGAATTGAAGCCCCATGCGCTTGACCAAGACATTCACCCCTTGATCAAAGGAATAGGGCTTGAAATCATCATGGCTGCAGGCCTTGTCCAAGGCCTGAGGGATTTGTTCGGAGAGTTCATTCCAATCCTCAGGAAGCAGGTCTTTGCCTTCTTTGGTTTCAAAAAGATACTCCAAGGTCAAATGAAAAAGACTGCCGATTTGACCCGCATTGAGTTGCTCATCAATTTCTTCCGTGGCCTTCAGGTCCCTAATATAAGCGAACCAAAACCGCAGGGGGCATTGGAGGTAAAGACTCAAGGAGGAGGGGCTTATGGCTTTGTTGCTTAGCTTATGACGAATCAAATCCATGACCAACTCTGTCTTGGGGATGCGAATGCTGTGGTCCGATGCAGGGGGCAGGCGAACGGGTAATGCTCGCTGAGTGCTTTGCATTTCGCCTCGGTACTCCAAATCGAGCTGCTGCAGAAAGCGGCTTTTTTCGGTGACCTTACCATCCCCTCCGCTGTGGGCATAAAGCAACAAAGCCTCTGTGCAATGTTGCAACAATCGATAAAAGGCGTAGGCTTGACGCGCCTCATCCGCCCAGGGTTCCGGCAGTCCAAAGGCTCGACGTAAATCAAAACTAAGCATACCTCGGTAACGACCTGCTCGAGGCAAAATCCCTTCGTTGAGTCCGCTGAAAACCAAATAATCAAAGTCCAGGGCCAGCGTATCCGAAAGGCTCATCACGCGGATTCCTTCCAAGGCATTTCCTTCGGGATTCAGTGCCGCGGATCCCAAATGCATGGACCACATTTTGCGCCAAACCGCCCAAGAATTATCGGAGGGCAGCAACCTGGCCGCGATTTGATGAATTAAATCAGCCATGGATCGAAGGGCATGTTGCTCCATAGGAGCCACCATGTTCTCCTGGGATTCGCTGAGGGCGAGGGCCACTTGGGCCAGATGAAGGTAGGTTCGGGTGGCTTGGTCAGGGGAAACAGGATTTGGCTCAACAGGAACCGTGAGATCCTCTCTTGATTCCACAGGCGATGGAATGAGTGGTAATCCTTGGTAAACCAAGGATCGCAGATCTTTGGCATAAAGGAAGGTAGGTGATACTGAGGGGTTTCCATGGCCTTGGGCTGCGCCTACGTTCAGCTTGGACCACAAGGGATTGTTGATCCACTCGTTCCAATCCACCGAGCTAACCTTGCCTTTGAAGTGAAGCCCTTGCAACAATTCCAGGTAGACCATGGCCCAAGAGTAGGCCGAGGTCCATCGCAAGTCCAAAGGCATGCCCAGGTGCAGACCCGTTTCGGCCAAGTCCCAATGCATCAGCAGGGGCCAAACTTGGGAGGATTCGCCCAAGACCCATCCGATTTGTCCGGGCTGTACCCCGGAGGCCAACCACTTTTGGATTTGAGCAATTCCCGCATGCATTTGTTCCATGGTTCCGGTGCAAGAACATTGATTCAATTGGGGAATTCCAGCGACAAGTCTATCGATGGCCGGCATTGCCCCCGCAAAAGGTTCGTCGTTAGGTATTTGTCTCAAACCATGCCCGGCAAGGTGCACAGGGTTGTCGAGGTAATAGCGATCAGCGTCGGTGATCCAATAGATTTTGGTGGATTGATGCAGGGTTTCGATAATCTTTTGTAACAACGGACTCACATGATCGAACCCTACCCAAACCATGGCATCCACCTGATCATTGCGTCCATTGGTTTCGCTCAGGGAATCCAATAATTTCCTTAGGGCACCGGAAGGATAGTCCACCTTTTCGGTTTCCAAAAGTCGTCGAAATTCCAGGTAAGTGGGGTAGATAAGTTGATAGAAACGCAGGTATTCCTCCTCAATCGGAGAGGCTTGATCACCCGATGGATTCCAAAGTTCAACCGCTTTTTGTTGGCTCAGGTAGCGAAAAATTTGCTCTGCGGGTACAGGGTGGGTTCCGGTCGGTAACACATACGCATCCACTTCCTCAAAATCACTTAGAAGGCCAGGGGCCCAGGCCAGGAACTGCTCCGGGGTATCGGCTGCAGAACCTTCTTGGTCAACGGCGTGGAGATAAGCTTGATGGAGCAGCGAAATCAAATGCAAGCGATTGGCTCGGCGTAGTCCGCTGCGTCTGTAGGCCCAGTCCTCGAGGGCAAAACAAGCGGGCGCCAGGGAGGGTTTCCCCAATTGCCTAGAAAGGGCCTGCAAAAAAGGTGAAACGGGCCGGACAGCAGGAAAAATCACTTCAACTCGATGCAGGGCAGGATGTTCTGCCTTGCAAAGCTGAAGGACAACCGCTTCCAGGAATTTCATGAAGGTTGCTCAAGAATGACTGGCCGCTTGAGCGCGAATAATGTTCAGAGCACCCCCCGCACGGAACCAGGCTATTTGAGCTTCGTTGTAGCTGTGGTTAAGTTGCAGTTCATGAGCCGAGCCGTCTTCATGGGTTAAGCGCATGCGCAGGGGTTGACCGGGTCGAAAATCGCTCAAGCCCAATACATCCATGCGGTCGTTTTCTTGGATCAGATCGTAGTCTGCCTTGTTCGCAAAGGTCAAGGCCAGCATGCCTTGCTTCTTGAGGTTTGTTTCGTGAATTCGGGCAAAGGACCGAACGAGAATTACACGCACACCCAAATGGCGGGGTTCCATCGCGGCATGCTCGCGCGATGATCCTTCGCCATAATTTTCGTCACCGACCACCACGGAGCCAAGGCCTGCGGCTTTGTAGGCGCGTTGCACATCGGGGACGGCACCGTAGGCGCCGGTCAATTGATTGCGGACGGAATTGGTTTGCCCGGTGTAGGCATTAACCGCACCGATAAGCATGTTGTTGGAAATATTATCCAAATGCCCGCGGTATTTGAGCCATGGTCCGGCCATGGAAATATGATCGGTGGTGCATTTGCCCTGGGCTTTGATCAGCAAGGGCATGCCGGTGAGGTCTGTTCCTTCCCATGGGGCAAAGGGATCCAACAACTGAAGGCGATCTGAATCAGGATTGACATGGACTTTGACTGAAGCCCCGTCGATGGCGGGAGCTTGGTAGCCGCTATCGGCCACTTCAAAGCCTTTGGGTGGAAAAGCCAAGCCTTGAGGCTCGTCCAAGGTCACCTCGACGCCCTCGGTGTTGACCAGGGAATCGGTCATGGGATTGAAGGTTAAATCCCCGGCGATGGCCAAGGCCGTGACAATTTCCGGTGAGGCCACAAAGGCGTGGGTGTTGGGATTACCGTCGTTGCGTTTGGCAAAGTTTCGATTAAAAGAGGTGATGATGCTGTTCTTACGTTGGGGATCATCGCTATGCCTGGCCCATTGACCAATGCAAGGACCGCAGGCGTTGGCAAGGACGACCCCGCCGATGGCATCGAAATGCTCCAGAAGTCCATCCCGTTCCACGGTATAGCGGACCATTTCGGAGCCGGGGGTGATGGTGAATTCCGATTGGGCTTTGAGCTTTTTGCTTGCCGCTTGCGCTGCAATGGAGGCCGAACGGCTGATATCCTCGTAAGAAGAATTGGTGCAAGAGCCAATGAGCCCCACATCCAATTGGGCAGGCCAACCGTGCTGTCGAACAGCCTGGGCAAATTGGCTCAACGGCCAGGCCAGATCCGGGGTGAATGGACCGTTGATATGGGGCTCCAATTCGTCAAGGTTGATTTCAATGACCTGATCAAAGTAGGCCGTAGGGTTGGCATAGACCTCCGGATCACCGGTCAGATGAGCGGCGATGGCATCGGTCATGGTAGCCACATCCTCCCGACCGGTACCCCGAAGGTATTCGGCCATGCGGTGATCGTAACCGAAGATGGAGGTCGTTGCACCAATCTCAGCACCCATATTGCAGATGGTGGATTTACCTGTGGCTGAAAGGCTTTGAGCCCCGTCGCCAAAGTATTCCAGGATGGCGTCGGTCCCGCCCTTGACGGTTAGGATACCGGCAACTTTGAGGATCACGTCTTTGGCAGAAGCCCACCCGCTGAGTTTACCCCGCAGATGCACCCCAATGATGCGCGGCATTTTGAGCTCCCAAGCGAGGCCTGCCATCACATCGCAGGCGTCCGCTCCGCCCACCCCGATCGCAATCATCCCCAGACCCCCCGCATTGGGGGTATGCGAATCGGTCCCGATCATGAGCCCACCCGGAAAGGCATAATTTTCCAAGATCACTTGGTGGATGATCCCGGCCCCTGGTTTCCAGAAGCCAATCCCGTATTTATCGGAAACCGACGAAAGAAAATCATAAACCTCTTTGTTTTTGTCCACGGCTTCGCGAAGGTCCGTTGAGGCCCCTGCCTTGGCTTGGATCAGGTGATCGCAATGCACCGTGCTGGGCACCGCCACCGAGGGCCGCCCCGCTTGCATGAATTGCAACAAAGCCATTTGGGCGGTTGCATCCTGCATGGCCACACGATCCGGAGCGAAATCTACATAATCAACCCCCCGTCTTAATTGAGCAGGCGATGCATTGGAATCCGACCAGAGGTGAGTGAGGAGTATTTTCTCGGTGAGGGTCAAGGGGCGACTGCAGGACTGCCGAACATCATCGCAGCGCTGGGTCCATTGTGCATAATGTTGGCGGAGC
>Ga0214921_10011153_pt1 | contig 10977 bp, 6 predicted proteins | sample LL1505_MetaG_FD_177992 | JGI IMG/M metagenome (GOLD analysis project Ga0214921, IMG submission 177992) | Freshwater microbial communities from Lake Lanier, Atlanta, Georgia, United States - LL-1505 | ecosystem: Environmental > Aquatic > Freshwater > Lake | place: USA: Georgia | collected 2015-05-28
CAACAACAACTCCAACTCCAACAACAACTCCAACAACAACAACAAGAACAAATCCAACAACAACAACAACAACAAGAACAAATCCAACAACAACAACAATTCCAACAACAACAATTCCAACAACAATTCCAACAACAACAACAACAAGAACAACAACAAGGACAACTCCAACAAGAACAACTCCAACAACAAGAACAACTCCAACAAGAACAACAACTCCAACAACAAGAACAACTCCAACAACAAGAACAACTCCAACAAGAACAACAACTCCAACAACAAGAACAACTCCAACAACAAGAACAACTCCAACAACAAGAACAACTCCAACAACAAGAACAACTCCAACAACAAGAACAACTCCAACAACTCCAACAACTCCAACAACTCCAACAACTCCAACAACTCCAACAACTCCAACAACTCCAACAACAACTCCAACAACACCAACCACAATCAGAAGAAACAGAACACATATTGACCACTACGGGAAATTCATCAAGTACATTTGATACCCAAGATCCAAATGAAAATTTTGATAGAAAGTATATAAGATATAAAATAAAATATATACTTTTAAAGAAAAAGTTAACAAAATATATTTAATTATGGAAAATATCTAAAGTTTTATTTAAGATTCTTTCAGAATTAGTTAATTTATTTTTATATTTTTTGAATATAATTTTAACAGCATTAATATTTAATTCTGGTAATGCAGGAATTCCCATCCAATATTTTTTTTTATTTATTAAATCTATTTCAAAATCATTAGGATATAAATATATTATATCAGAATTAGTTGAAATAAATTTTAAACTATAAGGTAATAGATAATTAGATTGTGGTGGTAATACACATAATAATTGAACAAAAGGTTTTAATGGTCTACCAATATTAAATGATATTGTATTAATATTTATTGTATTAATATAATTATATATATCAGTTAAAAATGGAGGATGGTCAAATGGATAATACCAATTCCATGAATTACATTTATCAAAATAATAATTTGTTACCCATTTTAAGCCTATTAAATAATGTTTTACTAAATTTTTACTAAAATTTTCAATTTCATTATCGTCCACATTCCAATAATGTTTATAATATCTTTGCCTTGATAATAATAAATTATCAAAACCTAATTTTACTGGATCATCTATTTTAAATAATATATTTTCTATTCTTAATATTTCTCTTTGATATGGCGTTCCTTCAATATTAACTTTTTTTTTGATATTATAATAATTATGTTTAAGTGTTTCTTCTTCATTATTTTTAAGATTTTTAATAAATTCAGTAAGAAATGGAATATTAATATTATTATCATTAATAATAAATTGGATATCATTATTTTCAAGAAAAATATGTTGTAATGTAATAGAATAATTAATAATTAATTGTTCAATACCATTATTATATATATCTAATGCATATATATGAGGTAGAAAGTCATTTCCTAAGAAATAACACATAAAAATAAAATCTTTAATTAAATTATCATCATTAATTTTACTAATATTAATAATATTATTATTTTTATTAATATATTCTTTTATGGTAGTTGATATTAAACTATTTAATATATCAATATTTACAAAATTATAACCTGTATCTTCTTTATTAAATTCTTTTCCTTCTCTTAATAAAAATATATTTTTAACATTACTTGATAATGATAAAAATATTAAGTCAGCATCTAAACCATATATAACATAGTTATTATTACTATTAATTTTCATATATTGCAATAATTTATGTTCTCCTTCACTTGGAGTATAACAAGAAGAATAAATTATTTTAAAAGTTGTAGATTTCATCCAAGTAAGTATATAATCATGTAATTTTTTCATAAATTGTGTTCCAGGAGTAATAGCACTATTATTCCAATATGGTGGTATTGGTTCATTATATTTTTTTTTTATACTATCCCATATTTTTTTATCATGTATAGTTTTATATCTTCTTAATCTTTGTTGTTTAACTTTAGCAATTGGAGCTACACCATCTATAGCAATATATGTTCCTTTTAGAGGTGCTACAAATTCAATAAGTGATGTAATATATTCAATAATACTTTTAATCATTTTATGTTCAAGTTCTTCAGTGTTATTAACAAAACTTGTTTCAACAACTTTAAAACATATGGGATGTATTAATGAATTAGCATCAATTAATAAATAATCTGTTTTTTTAGTTAAAGTTTTTTTAGTAATTAGATTATTATTTTTATATTTTTTAGTTAACCATAAGAAAAATCCTGGAACTCCCATTTATCATATATAAGAGTAATTTTTTAAATATAAATATTTCAATTTTTTATTCTAATACATAATATATGACATCTCATGATGAATATTATGGAAAATATATAAAATATAAACAAAAATATGAATTATTAAAAAATGATATGAATGGAGGATATTGGTGGCCCTTTACTAGTAAAAGTATTGTTGAACAAGAGCAAACTAATTTTTCTAATAAAAGTATTATTAAAGAAGATAAACCTAGTTATTTTTCAATATTTTCAGGTTTAAATGACCAGCAATCATATAATTATTTACTTAAATATTCGTATTTTAATTTATTTTTTTGTGATATACCAAAATATTTAAAAGAATTAAAACAAAATGGAGGTGAACTACCAAAACAATTATCAAATCTATTACCAAAACAATTATCAAACCTATTACCAAACCAATTATCAAACCAATTACCAAAAGAATTACCAAAAAAAGATGATAAAGACCCAAGAAAATATGTATTATGGACTATAGCAAATCCAATATATAATGAATTAATGGAAAACAATCCCAACTATCCAGAACTATCATATTCAAATAGTATGAATAATTTAAATAGTTATATTATTACTATTATTATTAAAAGAATATTTCAATTAGAATTAGAAAATAAAACAAGTTTATCAATTAATACTGAAACATTAAGCAAACAATTTAAACAAATTGGATTATATATATATATTAAATTATTTCAGTTATTACATAAACATGGTTCTATTCAAAGTAATTTAATACAAAATAAATTGGCACAGATTGATAATGCAATAACTGTAAATAGTATAATAAAAAAATTAGAAAAAATAAGACCTATATTTTTAGAGGTATTTAGAAATAACAGTGTTATATCTAAAAATTTAAAGACTTTATTTAGTTCAGATATTGATGAAACAATAAATTTAGAACAAAGAGATAATAGCAATCTAAGTGTAGATATAATACAGTTATTAGGTAGAATAGAAAATAATCCAAAATTTAAACAAATATTAGCTATGGAAAATTTATATTTTTTTAATGCTTTTATTGAATTAACTGTTATTAAATTATTATATAATAAACAAACATTTTCTGATAAACAAAAAAAAGAACTTGAAACTAATTGTTTTGATACAACTCAATTAAAGTCTGAATCTAGAACTTCATCAACTAATAAAGTATCTAAAGAAGAAGAATCTACAAATGAACAACCTACAAATGAAATATAATACTATAATTTATAATGTTAATTGATAATAAAGATATAATAATGTAATAGTTATAGCTAAACTTGGATATTTATTATAATAAAATATAATAAATAATATTAATAATAATTTTATCATTAAATAAAAGTTAGATATTTTTATAAATAAATTAATTTGGGTCAAATCCATCTAATGCTTCCATATAATCATCTAAATCATCATTTGGTTCATATTCATCAATATCATAAGAATCTTTAGCTTCATTATCATCGTATATTTCATTAACTCTATCAGGATTATTAATTTCTTCAATAGACATTAATTCTTGATAATGTCCAATAACTTTTAATGTTTCATCTATATATGGTGTTTCATTAATAAGTTGATAATCAAATTTTCTTATATTATAATTATTATAAGGTCTATAATAAAAATTAAATAGATATTTTATTATTTTAATTATAATATAAGCCAATTCAGTTATTATTTCATTATTATTATCTAATAAAATTGATAGATTATTAATATAATAAAATAATATTTTAGTATCAGTATTAACTATATTTATTATATGCATTAAATCAATATAATGTTTAGATAATTGTAATTTAATATTAGGTATATTATTATCCATATTAATTTTATTAATAATATTTTTATTTACAAATAAATTATCAGTTTTAATTTTTTTTATTCTACTAGTCCCTTCATTAATAATATCTTTTTCTTCATTAGATATTACAGATTTATTAATATAACGGAATTTAATATTAAATATTATAGATTGTGTTCTTGTAATAATTTGTCTTAAATTATTAATTCTATTTCTTATAAGATATGTAATAATTTCATTATCATTTAATATAAATTTAGTTTGATTAATAAATTCATGATTTACATGATATAAATTATAATATTGATTTTCATAACCCAAATATAATAAACAATCTTTCAATGATAATTCAACAGTTAATACAGCATTATTTTTAGTTTTTTTAATTATTTTATTATCATCAGAATATCCAATATATTGTAAAGTAATTAAATCATAGTATACATATATATTCTTAAATTTATAATACATTATACTAAAATTAAATGATGGATGGTCATGTTTTATTATCATTTTATTATCTGATGATAATATAATTATATTATCTTTTAATGGTGTACCAAGATAATCATGATTAATAATATACATTGTATCATTTAAATAAGATACAGTATCTTTAATTTTAATTTTATTTCCTAATATATTAGTTATTTTATTTATAAATTCTGTTATATATGATATAATTTTAATATTATCAAATGATTTATTTAAATCATTAATATTTTTGATAATTTTATTATTTTCTTCAATTAATTTTGATTTTATTTTTTTAGTGTTATTAATATTAATAATTGATAATTCATTTAATTTATTATTAATATTTTTTTCTAATTTTAATAAATCATTTTGACTTAAATTTATTTTATTATTATATAAACCGCAATTTGTACATATACCTGAGCTATCAAAACTATGTAATTCTCCTGTAATACAATATTTTAATGATAAATTTTTTAAATTTATCATTTTAAGTTTATCTAAATATGTAGTATCATTATTTTTTGTTTTTATTAAAGTTTTATTACTACTTACTAAATCATTATAAGTTTTATTACATAAACTACATACTAATTCATTATTAAATACCCAATTATGAAAGGAACCATTATCACAATTAGTAAATATATTTAAGTTATTGTTAATTTTATATATAGATTTTTGATTAATAATTAGAGTATCCAAATCACATATAGGTTTAATATTAGTTATATGTTCAAAAGAGTTATTAGTTATATCAATATAATCTATTTTTTTGTTAATGAATTGTAATTTTTTATTTATTTCATCATAAGATATAGTTTTATTAAATTTTTCAGATATTTTTTGCAATATAGTATTATCATTAAAAGTATAACTAATTTTAACATTTAATCTTGTATTAATTACTTCATATAAATAATTTTTATTATTAATTTCTAAATTAGCTTCAAATAATGAATTTAATAAATCTATAACAGTATGAATTATTGTTTTTTGTAAATTAATATAATATAATGTTTTATCAGTTATTGTTTTATCAGTTAATGTTTTATCAGTTAATGTTTTATCATTAAATAACCATATATTATAAGATATTAATATACCACTAAAATAATATATTACATAAGATAACAATGGTATTTTAGTTATTAATATTTTTTCTTTTTGTCCCAATCTTAAATATAATCCATTAAATAAATTATCTGAAATTTTAGTAAAAAATAAATAATTATATTTTTTATCATTTTTAAAATTTATTATTTGTCCAACATTAATTTCAGATATAATAATAACAATCATATATGCAATAATATTATTATATTTAATTATTTTATAATAATCAGTATCTAAACTACTTGTTAAAAATATTTCATCTTTAAAATCAAAGAAAAATAAATTTGTTAATTGTGAATTTATTCCATATTTTTTTTGATATAATTCCATACGGTTTTTTGGTTGAGTTTTTAACCATTGTGTATGAATTAATATCAAATCTATAATATCTTTTGTTATCATTCTTCTTTTTAATCTTGGGATTGGTGTATTTCCTAAATATGATACTAAATCAATACTATAACAAAATTTTTCTATATTTTTATCAATATTTCTTATACTTTTAATATATTTTTGATATTTTGGTATTTCTTCTAATCTTTGACTATATCCAATTGATGTAGTTTGAAATATATCTAATTCTTCTATATAAGTTCCTTCAACAACAAATTTTTGTAATGGAACATTTTCATTACAACTTTTACATATATAATCACCTGATTCATTTGTTTTAACATATTTTTTTACAAAATTAAAGATAGCTTGATTAAACTCATCACTTTTTCTAGATATTTTATGAATATCAGACCATTTTATATAATGATGACATAATGGTAAATTTGCAAATTGTAATACATCAATTGAAATTATAGTTTCTCTTAATGCAATTATATTAGCTTTTGTAGATTTAATATTTAAACTTGGTAATTTAATTATATTTTGTCTGTGTTTATAATCATCTTCTAATATAACTTCATACTCTTTAATTTTATTTAAAGATATATTTTGTATAATATTATTCTTAATAGTATTATTAATATCAAAATCAAATAACTTATTTTTATAATAAGTTAATATTTTATCAAAATACCATGAATTTAATTCATTAAATTTATTTAATTTATCATTTATATAATTAGTTATAATTTCAACATAATAATTAAATATTTCATTTAGCATTAATGTAATATTATGAGTATCATTAGAAGTTCCATAATCTACATAAGTTTTAAAGTTAGGTGTATCAGTTTCTTTATTAAAAATCCAATAATATAATTTATCATATTTATCATTATTAAATGATTTTAATAAAGTTTTTACAAAAATTTTGAATCCATTTTCTTTATTAGGATTAATATTTACTAAATCTTTTACATTAAAACAATTTAATGATTTCATTAATGGATTTAATGCAATACCAATTATATTTATATCAATATTACTATTTCCAATTCTTAATTCTAATGGTTCCTTAGGTTTATATGATATATTAGTATTTCTAATACAACTGATTGTATTAGTTGGTCTCATTTTTAGTACATTAAAAATAGAATTTTTAAAATTTACATAAGCATATTTTTTAAGATTTAATAAATCAATTAATAAATCAATATCAGAAGCATTTTGTGTAAAACCTAATTTTAATATAAGTTTACTATCTTCTATATTATTATATAACACAGCTTTTCTTGCTTCTAATGGTTTAAAAAATAATTTTTCTGTATCTAATTTTAATTTAGGATTTTTAGATAATAATGGAGAATAATAATTTATAACAGAATTCATTTTATTAGTAATATATTTTATTTTTGTATTATCTTTATTAGTATCATCAATATCATATTTTTCAGTATCTTTATGAAATCTCATAAATTCTTCAGTTATTGGAATAATAATTTTTTTATTAAACATATAATTAATAATATCAAAATTATTAGAATCAATTGATTTATATTCTTCTAAATAACTATAAATATCTTCAGCTAAACCAGATTTTAATTGAATAGGATTTAAAAAATTTTGAATTATATTAATATCAACAATTTTTTTTTTAGTAGGAACTACAACATCAATAAAAATATATTCTGCAGATTCTTTCTCAATATTATTTAATATTGTCATTGTATTAGTTCTATCTTCTTTGATATATATTTGTCTGAAAATGATAGTTTTAATAATATTATGAAAATTATTAGGAACTAAAAAATAATCAATAATATAATCATCGCCTAATTCAATAAATAATCTATTAGTAGATTCATATTTAACAATATTATTATTTAATAAAATTTTAATTTTATCAATTGTTTTTGTTTGTAATAAGGATAATATATTTTTAATATCATTATAATAAATAACTAATTTTGAATTATTATCACTATTAAAGAAATCAGGGATTTGAATAATAGCATCTTTTTGATATCTACTTATTTCAATAATATTAGTAATATATAAATCTCTATTTCCAGCATAATGATAAGCTAATCCTAGGAAAATATAATAAGCACAATATCTTTTAATCATATTTATTATAATTTCATAATTATTTTTATTTTTTATAATAACTAGTATATCATTAGCTGATAAAGATTTAATAAATGTATCTATATATTTTAATATATCTAATTGGTATATAACAAAATTTATATCAATCTTAATTTTTTCAAATACTTTATTCTTATCTAAAAATTCATTAAAATTATTTAATATATTATCAAACATTTCATCTATTTGATTAACATACATTTATATTATTATACTTTGGATAAAAAATAATATAAAAAACATAAAAATATATTTTATTTTTTTAATATTAATTTCTAAAATAATATATATAATGACTTCAGTTATTCAAAAAATCTTAACTTCAGAAACTGATCCTAATCCATTATCTGGCGGACTGCATAGCACCGTTAATGGCGGCATGCATAGCACCGTTAATGGCGGTATGCATAGCACCGTTAATGGCGGTATGCATAGCACCGTTAATGGCGGCATGAAAAATGGGCAAAAACTTAATAATGAATCTAATGATAAATTCTATGATGCTAATGTATTATTATCAATGTTAACTAGTGAAGAACCTCCTAAACAACATAAAGGTGGTGCAGTTCTTGATACAGATACTCCTGGATTACAAAATAAATTATCTACTTTATTAGATAATACATTATCCACTACAGAATTTAATACTAAAATTAATAAACAATTAAAAGGAGGAAAAGATAGTGATGCAAGTGTTAATACACAATTTTTAGAAAATAAATTATTAAATCTTATTTCTGATAAAAAACCTTTATCTGGTGGTGATAAAAAACATTTCTCAAGTAGTAATAAAAATATTAATGTAGGTGATGTTAAAAAATTCTTTGTAGATTTAAAATCTAAAGGTGTTAATGTTGATGTTAAATTAAATGATAAAACATTTTCAGAATATTTTGATATGAGAGCAACAACAACTGATATTAATTCAGTAAAATTTTCACCAACATCTACTGAAAATATGTTAAATGGGAAACTTATGACTCCAACATATAAAAAATCATCTAAAAATAATGTATTTTCAGCTACATCGGATATGCAAGGTGGAAATACATTATTATCAGCTACATCGGAGATGCAAGGTGGAAATGGATTATTTTCAGCTACATCGGAGATGCAAGGTGGAAATGGATTATTTTCAGCTACATCGGAGATGCAAGGTGGAAATGGATTATTATCAGCTACATCGGAGATGCAAGGTGGAAATGGATTATTTTCAGCTAAACCGGATGTTCAACATGATATATTTTTATCAGCTACATCTGAGATGCAAGGTGGAAATGGATTATTATCACCAACCTCTTCAATGGATTCATTACATCCAAGTATGACAGGCGGGAAAAGAGGTGCTAATCCTGGATTTTTAGCACATATAAAATTAAAACAATATATAGCAAAAAAACTTGGAATAAAGGGAGGACCTGATGCTATTAAAATTGCATCAGTAGTTAAACAAGATGCAAAAGACAAATTTCCTAGTTTAGATTCTGTAGCAGTTGCAAAAAAAGCAGAGGAAATTTTTGATAAAAATATAGAACATTATAAAAAATTATTAAAATCTAAATGATTATGATATATTTAGATTAGTTGTTTGTTTATGATATGATAAGTGTGTTTTATGATGATGATGTTTTTCATATAAAATATTAAATTGTTCTCCATCATTTAATATTTCTAAAACTTGTAATTTTTTGATTAGATTAGTTCTAAATGGGTCAAAACTTTTAGAAGCACCATAATCAGTTAACCAAATATGATTATCGCATGCAGAACTAATACCATTATTTAAATTTGGAGTATGTCCTACATATATATTATTAACATTATATATATATTGTAATGGGGTTAACATTTCATTACAAGAATTATCATTATTATTAATAACCATCATACTTTGAAGTCTAGACCACAATGGTGAAAAATCTTGAGAATGAAAAATATCTTTATATAATTTATCTTTTTGTTTAATTCTACCTAATAAATATAGTGTCATAAGTTGATTAATACTTTTTACACTATATTTTAAAATTATTTTAGGTAATATTCCACCATGTATAAATATATTCTTACCTATTATTAATACTACTTGTCTTGTACATGCTAAAAAATCTGCATATTTATTCCCTGGACTAAATAACATTTTTCTTGCAGTTTCTCCATCTTTAATTAAATTACCATTAACTATACTATTGTTAAATTGTTTTAATCCTAAATGTGATACATATCTTAAATCTCCATCAACATTCATTAATTCATGATTTCCTAATAATGAATATACAGCCCCACCTTGTAATTGTGCTTGTTTATGTAATTTAGTAAATAATTCTAATATTGTTATATCATTACCTTCATCATTTGGAGTAGCTAATTTATCACTACAAGGAATACCATTATATCTACATCTATCAACTTGATCACCATTTTGAACAACAACAGTATTCCCACCAATCCAATTATTATTTTTATCAATTAATTTAGCAATTCTTAAAGACCTTAATGTTATATCTAAATCTCCATGTAAATCACCTATAACTATAATTCTATTAACCGGTGGTAATATATAAGGTTGTTCATCACCATAACTACTACATTTTAATTTCCAAACTTGTTTAAAATTATAATTATCTTCTATATATCTTTCTGTATCTTTAATTTGTTTTTTTATATTGCTATACATTATATAATAATATATATATATTATTATATAATAATATTAAAATCATTATTATATAATAATATTAAAATCATTATTATATAATAATATTAAAATCATTATTATATAATAATATTAAAATCATTATTATAT
>Ga0214921_10011154_pt1 | contig 10977 bp, 9 predicted proteins | sample LL1505_MetaG_FD_177992 | JGI IMG/M metagenome (GOLD analysis project Ga0214921, IMG submission 177992) | Freshwater microbial communities from Lake Lanier, Atlanta, Georgia, United States - LL-1505 | ecosystem: Environmental > Aquatic > Freshwater > Lake | place: USA: Georgia | collected 2015-05-28
AAATGAACGTAGTCCCGTCTCTCGTGGAAGGATACATGTATGCCGAAATGTTTCATGGCGAAAGTGGCGACAAACAATGGGTGGGGGGATACCCCATCGATGTGGTGGATACGGATATATTGATGGGCGGTGGCTCTGCGGGTAACTCCGAACTGATTTCGAAAAAGGCGTTGAAACATCTTGTTATCCCCGTTGGATTAATTCAGTGGAATCCTCCGTTCCAGTCTACCATGGGGGAAATCGAGAGAACGGATTCCGAATCATCCGTCATTGACGATTCTCTCTTTGACCAATTGTTTGATTGTGTTTCCAAACGTTCCGCCAAACCATCTAAACGTAAAACGCTCAAAATAAGAAAGTCCATATGAAGTGGTGGATTACTATGTTTGTGGGTATATGTCTTCATCGAAGGAGACACGTGTTGTGGTGCGAGAAGAAACTTCCCGGGTTTGATATGCGAGACGAATCGCCTATCCGAAACCACACACTGATTTATACCATCGGTGAATACATACAAAAAAAACAGTTAATGGAATGGTTTATGGACCCTACCGTTGCGTTAATGGATAAAATACGTGTGTTGAAACCGGAAATAAGCGGTTCGCGCATTGTTCGCGGTGGGTTAATGGATTCTTGGGACTGGGACGAATTGTGAGGATATACTTACTTGGGATTGGCGAGATAGAGTTCGCGGAATGCCGCATCGCCATTTTTGGCAATGTATTCCATGACACGCAAGACATTCATGAACGAATGCCCCGAATGCGTTTTACCGATGGGGTCTTCACACATCGTATCCAACAATAAAGTGAATTCAGTAAAATTAGCGGATAAGAACAAATAGCTGTTCAATGTACGCAACTTTCCCCATAAATCACATCGAGATACGGCTCGATGTGCATTCGACAGCATTGCACGTTCATCTTCATTGGAAATATAATCAAACTGCCCGTTTCCGAAATTCATGGTCATCAATCGTGTGTAGGTTGGTTCTGGCGATTTGCAAGAGGAACCGCGTTCGGTCTTTCAATTTTGTCTCGATGCAAATACGTAAATCCAAATCCAGATAAAGAAAACGTGTTATCATTGGATATGCCAGCAACACCATGTACGAAGAATCGACCGAATACAGTCAACATATTCGTGATGAATTGTATACCAATAAGTTTTATCGGTATCAATCGGTTACAGATTATGCCGTATTGAAACTCTATGTTCGCGACGACCTGCGTCATTTGTATGAAACACACGTGAAAGCGCACAACGATGCGATGGACAACACGAGTTATCCGAATGCGGGGTTCGACCTCTATGTGCCCGAAGAGACCGTGTTTGAAACCGCGTTCGAAACGAAATTCGTGAAATTGGGGGTGAAATGCGACATGATTTACTGTAAGAAGAACATGGAGCATATATTAAGTTACTCGGATGGAGAAGAACCGGATGATGATATACCGGTAGGTATTAGTCATAAAAGCGGGTTTTACATGTATCCTCGTTCGAGCATATCGAAAACCCCGTTGATGTTAGCAAATCATGTCGGTATCATCGATTCGGGGTATCGAGGCGAATTAATGGCGGCGGTCCGTTCCTTCCAAGAAGGCTACACGATTCCTGCAAACACGCGTTTGTTCCAGGTATGTCATCCATCTTTGTGCCCCGTTTATGTGGTCATTGTGCCAGAATCGGAACTCAGTTTAACCGAGAGAGGTGCCGGCGGGTTCGGTTCCACCGGTACTAGGTAATCATAGGGTGTGGGTAAAATACATATTTCGGGATTCGTCCAAAATATGTATTCTCAGTGAACGGAAGAGGAAATTGACAAGATGAGTTGTTCGTCGTCGGTTAGTTTCTGGAAAGTGAGACATTGGTCGAATCGGTATTGCATGAAGCGACCGTTGGGGAGTCGACATAGTACATTGACGCCTTCATCCGCAAACCGAATGTCTACTACGATTCCGCCTACCAACAATTTGTCGGGCGCACAGGTTCGAATCCAGCGTACGTGTTTCCCTTTATGCAATTGATAGATTTCGTCGACAAATCGATACCCCACTAGTTTGCGACAATAATCCGCGGTTTGTTCTTTAGAAATGGAGAGACTGGCGATATTCTCAAACACGGATTGTGTAATGGACGTGACCGTCTCGTTCTCTAGATAATCGTGTTTGGTTGAATCCAAGAGTTCCTCGATATTTAAACGGGCAAACAAGGAGGGGTCGGATTGTGCGTCTCGAAAGAGTTGATTCATGTTCATGTATATACACGCGCATAAACGTTTATATAAATTCTATCAACGTCTAGAGATAGGTGGATGGGTTTCCTCTTCGTCCAGTTGGAGTGCCGTTTATTTCCACTTGGTTGTATTTATTCTTGCTGCTATTCTGAGAATCCAGACGCTCCAATGTAGCTCCTAATGCGGGTGTATTTTTCACACGATAAATGTACGAAGTCATCAATTGGTAAGATGCAAATGGGAACAATGCCATCATATTGATGATTTTGACATTCGTGTCGTAATCTTGGGGTTTTGGGTCCTTGGGGTCTTTATTGACATCTGTGTTGTGTTTGTTCATCACATCGGCGATTTCGCGAATGAATTTGACGCGCGACTCATCGGAACGACTATGCCATATAGCGTCTCCTTTCTGGATACTGAGGTATTCGGATTGGTACAAGAAACACACAGCATAATTCATGGAGAAATACTCGTTTGGTTCTATGGTTGTATTAAACACGTTTGGTATATGATTGATGTATTCGCGAATATTGGGAGGACTTCCGGCATAAGTAGGTACCAATACGGGTGTAGGGGCGTCAAAGTACAATAAGTCTTTCATTCCATTCTTCACTGGGAATTTGGCATTCGCTTGTGTGTCAAATTGAATAAATGTACCTAGAATGGTAGTCATTGGATTCATATCCGCCAGAGTCAGGTTTAGCATTTTGAACGCGCTAGTCATTCGACCAAAATAGGTGGGTTTGTCGTATAACATATACATATTATAGTGTTTCGTAAGAATCATCATGATAAACATAAAATAATAGTATTGCTGCTCGTATTGACTGAAATCAAACCTGATTTTGGACAAATCGTTCATGAATGACGGATACGTTTGAACCGTCACTTTGAAGGATACAACTGTTTCCATAAATTTATTAAATGCTTCGAATCCGTTTAGTCCAAATTGTCCGGACATTTTTTTCAAAAACGCCGAATAATTCATGGATTCCACACCAAATGCTTTCATCGAACGTAAGACTGCTTCGCAATTCTCTTTCGTGATACCGATATCATTCATGGTTTGGATGACTGCGATTCGTTTTGAATACTCCTTTATCCCATGTGTTTCGAATATTGCGTTTACTTTTTCAACACATTTGTCATCGTTGTTCTGACACCCGAATTGAATATACACTTCATCAAATCCAATGTTTCTCTTATTTTGATTCTCCGCCCCTTCTCTCGACTTTCCGAAAAAAGAATCGGTTAGCATGCTCCACCAATTCGTAGTAGGTAGGGCGGTAGTGTCGAAACCTTCGGTTTGTTCAAACATATTGTCATAGGTCATTCCACCGTCGATTTCTTTTTGCAGCGTTTCAAAATTTACCCGAAGTCGGAGGAGTCGATTCAAATAATGATTAAAGTTATGATTGGTGTTTAATTGACTGGGTGTTAGTCGGTCCATAAATGCCAACAAGGTGTTTTGCGTAATTTTATCACCCCCATTATAGAGTCCACTTACATATGCATAATAAACACGGAATTTGGGAAGCATGGCTTGTATCGATGCTCCGGACCCTACACGTCTCTTGATTTCCTCATCGAGTTTGGTGTATTGGGCATGGGTTAAACTTAGGGTAGACAGCATCTCGGCAAACAGTTGTAATTGGGTGTTGGTATTGGGTTCATTACCGTCGGAAGTCAAATTCAATGCAGCATTGATGTATTTCTCTCGGTTTTGTGTGTCGTTGAGTTTCATTGATGGTTTGGTGATGTTTAGAGTCGGGTCGTCTTTTAACATCTGCATCATTTCAATGTGGCTTTTCATCAAAGGGATGTCGGACGGGGTGTATCGATAGGCGGTCTTTGTTAGATGTGGATAGATATCTGTTGTGAATTTGGCGAGATCGAACCCGATTTGTTTAAAGTCTCTTACAAAATTCGGGAAATTCTGTTTGTTTACACCAATGTTGGATAATTGCCCCCATAAAGTCTGAAATTCGGAAATGGGCATGGGGTTTTGGATTCCCATACGTCGATACGGTGCTGCAAAATCCTCATCGATTTCATTGATGGATTGATACCCCAATTGGGTTAAGGTAGGAATCAGTTCTCGAACCGAAATGGAATTTTGTTTAATGACTTTATTGACATTTTGGGGTAAATCAATCGTAAGCTGGTGTAGGTCTTCGATACCGAATTCGCGCGCTTCCTTTAAATAATTGTTTAATTGTTCTGCGGGAACATGTTTCGAGATGTATTTGAATGAATCTTTGAATATATACTGAAACTGGTGTTTTTTATAAATTTGAATAATACGATTGGTTACGCCCGGGTCAGAGTTGACAATGAGGTCTTCGACGGGGGAAGGTCCAGGTGGTATCCCGGGTCCGGTAAATTTGGTTTGTAACGGGAATTCGAATTCAGCACCTTCTCTCACACCAAACCCTTCTGACACTTGTTTATTGTACATTACCTTTTCTCGATATTCGGAGTAATTGTCATATTTTTTTTGAATGTTGGAAATAATCTTGCTGTAATCGTCAAATTGGTACAGGGATTGCTTGAATTGATAGATGTTTTGCGTCTCTCCATCGCCTCCGCCGTTTTTGTTAGGGTCATTTCCAACCCACCCGTTGGCGGTTCGATTACACCTATCTGCACCTAGTTTTCCAAGTCGTGTCGGGTCGGAATTTCCCACCCAGCATTCTCCGGCATATTGCATACCAAAGTATCTGTAGTTACCGTGTGCGATATTTGCGCATTGCTGGACTTTGGATGCGTTGGTCTCCCCTTCGTTCAATAACATGGTGGTTGCCCAGTTGGACAATTGGCGGTTTCGAATATCATCGATGTAACATCCCATATGTGTATAATCGGTGTTTTTGACTTCGTTTTTCCTATAAGGCATGTTTCGGTCATCAATCAAGTGTTGAATGAATTCCGGAATGTCCGATTTGGGTATGTCGAATTGTTTGGTTTTATGGATTTCCATCATGGCGTCTACATCCCATTCTTTCAGATTGATAGTGGTCAATCCTTCTTTCGAACAAGATTTTCCCGAACGTGGGTGGACGACTAATGAGTCATATACCATGTATAACGATACAGTAAGAATTATCAACAATAGGACGATAAATACAAATTGTCTCACCATTATTACACGATTATATATAGAAACAAAGAAAGAAATAAAGCGTACACATACTTTGTTTTCATACTAGGTGTGGCGGAACATACCAATCATGAACATTGGCAAATACCGGGTTGTGGAAAAATTGGGGCAAGGGAAATTCGGCGCGGTTTACAAGGGGGTGCATGTCAAAACGGGCGCGAACGTAGCAGTCAAATTGGAATCGGCGGCTTCAAACACGCATTCTCTCGTGCGCGTATTGAAACACGAGACAACCATACTAAACCATTTGTACTCGAAACAAGTCCGGAACATACCTCCGGTACTGGCTTATGGGAAAATAGGACAATACACCTATCTAGTCATGCCGTTTTACGACACGTCTCTCCACACCTTTTTACAAACCCCTTCTTTTTGGTGTACGTTTTTAAAATCCGCTATCCAAATCATGGACCACATACATGCTCATTATGTGGTTCATCGGGATTTGAAACCGGACAATTGGATGGTCCGAGACAGCGAATTGATACTGATTGATTTTGGTATGGCGACGTTTTATGTGGATGAACGAGAGAAACACGTGTTGCCTACTTCGACCGATACCAAAATGCATATGATAGGTACGCCTAAATATGCGAGTATTCACGTCCACGAGGGGCATGAGTATACGCGAAGAGACGATTTGATTTCTCTCGCGTATATCGCTTTATGGTTTCTAAATCCGGACGTATTTTCCACTAAAGTGGATGTAGGGAATACAGACTATGCCACCACACATCGATTTCATCCATCGAATCAATGGTTGTATTCGCAAAAGCAATTGGACGCAATGACGCAACTTCCGGGTATGCCGGACGCATTGTCCAACTATATTCGAGATGTGTATGAACTCTCGTTTTCGGAATCACCGGATTACGGGAAACTGGTAGCGAGTCTCGCCAAATATGTAGTCGGTCCAAAATGATATAAATAAGTGTGATGGTATAAGTCCTATACCATGAGTGAGTCATTATCGATTGCGTCACCCCGTGTCATTGGACAAGTAAAATGGTTCAACAATAAGTCTGGTTTTGGATTTATTACCGTGTGTGAAGGAGGAGAATATGCGGGGAAAGACATTTTCGTGCATTTTACTGCGGTAAATGTGTCGGATAGTCAATACCGTTATTTGGTGCAAGGTGAGTATGTGGAGTTTGATTTAAGCAAACCCGAACGTGGTGAACACGAATTTCACGCGACAAATGTGTCTGGCGTGAAAGGTGGTAGCTTGATGTGCGAGACGCGTCGGTTGAATGTCGAACGCCGTCCTTATGAGCCTCGTGTATATAAGACTCCCGATGAATCGGTGATTCGCGAACGCCGAGCATTGGCGCGCAGAGAAGTGGCGAATGCCGATGGATTTGCGTTGGTGGAGAAGAAACGCGTGGCGAAGCCTGCCCGCCGAAACCCGGAAGCGGCACTGTAAGCGACACATAGACAATTTACGACACGATTTTTCGCCATATTCTAACCCAGTAAGCCTCCGTTACGATGAAGCAACATTCTTTTCATAATATCCGTAAAATATTATGAAATAAAACCAATATAAACATAATATTTTACTAAGAAGTATAACAGAGGGTTCTATAACGAAGATGAGTAGCAGCATCGGAATATTAACCAGCACCAGCACCAGCACCAGCTTGAACGAAAAGGAGTGTTGGCAGCCTCCCAGTGAGGCAATCCAGCGTTTGTTTGAGATGCGTGAATCGCGCGAGGAATTGGAGAATCGAGTCCAACTGGCGGGGGATGTCATTGCCAACGGATTATCCGAAGACGAAATTGCCAAATTACCATCGACTTTGGCAAAAGTGATTCGCCGTATGAATCATCTTCAGGTGGATGTAGAACGTCAAAAGAAACAAATCGCCGAGACACATGTCGAAATCAAAGCATTAAACACACTCTTGGTTAGGTATTCCAAAAAGTACGTGAAACAGGTGGAAAAAGAAGCGGTGCATTCCAAAAAGCATCCACGCGGATTCGCCTGTCCCTCCAAAGTGACGGATGCGTTGTGTGATTTCATGGGGAAACCCCGTGGTTCAAAAATTTCGCGTACCGAAACAAGTTCTTTTTTATCCAAGTATATTGAAGAACGCGGACTGCAAGACCCGTCAAAGAAGAGTGTGATTCTCCCGGATAAAACACTCATTGAGTTGTTTGGCTTAGAAGCCATTCAATCGGAGGAACTGAATTATTTCAGTATGCAAAAGCATCTGACACAGCATTTTTTAAAATAGTGGTACATTGTTTGGTCGACTCGTTCGGCGTTTTTCTTTCGAATATAGAAGTATTGCAACCATGTTTGTCGGATAGGGATAGAATAATAGGTAGGTGTTTGTAGACACTTACCTATTATTTGGATATTCGCGTCTAGACATTAGCGTCTGAACATATTCGTTTTTAATGTCTAGACTTATTCTCTGCTCGACCTGTCGAGCAGCAAAAAGTATATTCCATATACGCTGTCCATATTCGTTTTTAACGAATATGTCCAGACGTTAACAAATATGTGCAGCGTATATGACTAAACATATTTTCTTCCCGAAGGGAGAGCAGAGAATATGTCTAGACATTAGGCTGTCGCCGGATTAGTAATGTTATCGATGATTTCTTTGGGATAATCCATGTCTTTGAGAATGACTACACCTCCTTCTTGTTTGGATATGCCCGATTTCACTCGATACGTGTAGCGGAAAGCTCCGTCACTAAGTACTTGGACATCCATTTTGTAATTGGCTACTGTGGAACAATCCTTGTCTTTTTGGAACCGTTTGCATACAGATACATAGTGTGTGGTGAGAACGAACCGGACACCGGAGCGTTTGGATAAGTAGCGCAAGAGAGAATACGCGGATTTGGCGGCTTCTTTGGGATTGGTTCCCGAATACAATTCGTCGAAAATACAGAAATGGCGATCCGTCTTGGTCTCTTGAATTCGGTCGAGGATTTCTTTGCATCTGCGTGACTCCGCTTGGAACAAACTGTCGCGACCGGATGTGTCTGGGATGTTCAAGTAGGAATGAATGTGTTGGTAAGGTACCAAATTCGCGGATGCGTAAAACCCTACACCAAATTGTTGAGAGAAAATCACATTGATGGCGGTTGTTTTCAAGAACGTGGTTTTGCCGGAAGCATTGACGCCCGTAATCAACATGTTTTTGTCTAAATGACATGTGTTTCGTACACCTTGTTCTGCGTGGGGCGGATAATATTGCGCCACAAATACCGTGTCTTCTTTCGAGTCGGTCTCGGTATCGACGTCCGATTCAGAGTCCGAGGACGTGTCGTCTTTCACCTGAATATTCCGTCTCTCGAAATCGCATTTTCCAATACGTCCATTCAGATAATTCGCGTTTATCCCTCGCACAATATCGAGATATCCTTCAAACCCAACTGAGTAGCGCAGACTTTCCTCGTAATCGATACACGAATAGAGCCCATAGTAGAGGTCCAGCATGTGACCCAATTGGAACCATTTGTGGTAGTCGTAACAACAGAAACGAGAGAGACCGCCAATGTTGTCGCATATCTCTTCCAACACTAATTTGTGGGAGAATACGTCTTGGCAGAAATCCGCGTAATAAGGGAGCGTGTTGTAGGTTTTCACGAAAGCGTCCATGTTCCCCACTGTGTTGGAGAGATAGTCTCTCAATTCGCACAGGTTTTCGTTCATTCGCCGGACCGTATGATAGTAACGTATACATGCATGTATGTTTTGGTAGAGCTGCAAGAAGTAGAGCCCGGCAGTGAAGAGAAAATAGAGCATGGTTTCTGTATTGAAATTTTGAATGCTGAGTACTTTCCCGATGAAATGCGATTTCGCCAATTCTTTCATGGTGTCTATGTATTGCGAGAATTCGATGGGGACACCTTTGATTTGCAAAATGAAAAAGGGAACGATGAGGAAGAGCAATGGCATGACTAAACTGAATATGGGCGAGAGAATGTTCATCATTGAATAGATTTGTAGGAAAAGGGGCATCTGATTGAGATGTTCCACGATTTTCCATTCCATGTAGGAATGTTTTTCCAAGAAATGCGCGTCTTCTTTGATATCTTTCCAGATTTCGCGGAATTTGACGGTGTTCACGGGTTTTAATCCAAGTGCAGGGATACGGTCCATTACTTTCTGTGTATCGGAGAGAAACCCCACATTGCTTGTGTAGTTGCGTCTCACTTCTTTCAGTAATTCGCGCGAGAATTCGTGGGTAGGACGACACAAATGCGTGTACATTTGGTCCAATTCCAAATCTTCGCATATCGTGGAAGAGAGCGTGTGCACTTGGGTTTTGTCTAAATAGTCAATGGGCAAGAGAAACCCGTCATGCAACTGCTGTTTCAATGCGGGCGGTTCAATCATATCAATCCCGAACTTTTCTTGGATCATCGATAAGATACCCGATTTGGTGACAGGTACTTCTTCTGTATCTGTATTTACTTCCATATGTATTACTGAGGCTATACAATAATACATATAAATCAAGAGTCGTGTTGGAACGCGACGTTACGGCGCAATCACCAAATTCGCCGGCATCTCTTCTATGTTAATTCGATAATGCGCTTCAATGGCTTTCATGTGGAAAATATCGGGTTTGGTCACGAAATTAATCGCTACACCTTTACGACCCCAACGTCCACTCCTTCCAATGCGGTGCAAATACGTTTCTACCGAACGGGGAATATCGAAATTGATGACGGTGTTGACCTGTTGCACGTCAATCCCTCGCGCCGTGATATTCGACGAAATCAACACGCGATAATTGCCCGAACGGAATCGGGTAATCACTTGTTTTCTCTCGTCTTTCGTCATATTACTGTGTATGCAACATACGGAAAACCCTTCTTCCATCATGGCATTGTAGAGGTCAATTACACGGTTCACATTGTTCGCGTAAATAATGGTTTGGGAAGAAGACAGTGTCTGGAAAATGTCTTTCAGACGGTCGTATTTCGCATTGTCGTCATACATGGCAAGGTAATACTGCTTGATACCTTCCAGATTCAACTGCTCGGGTACCATCATGATTTTGATGGGGTCACGCATGAACTTCTCCGTCATCTTGATGATGGGTTCTGGCATGGTTGCACTAAACAACACTATCTGCACTTGCGAAGGCAACATCTGGAATATATTGTAGATTTGGTCTTTGAAGCCGAACGACAACATCTCGTCCGCCTCGTCGAGTACACACGTGGTGACTTGGCGCGTACTAATCGCACCCCGTTTCATCATGTCGTACACGCGACCAGTACAACCTACAATGAGGTGTGGGACATTGGCACGCAACGATTGAATGTCTTCATTGATGGAGGTGCCGCCGACAATGGTGCGCGAAATGAACCCGGTGAGAAACATCGACAGGTTTTGTACAACGGTGTGGATTTGGTTCACCAATTCGTGGGTGGGGGCTAGAATAATCACTTGGGTTACGGGCTTCGACACGTCAATTTGGCATAAGGAACCGATGACAAAGGCGCCGGTTTTACCTGTTCCTGACTGCGCTTGTGCAATCACGTCTTTCCCCGTCAGAATCGGCTTGATTGCTTTTCTCTGGATTTCACTCGGGTTTTCAAACCC
>Ga0214921_10011156_pt1 | contig 10976 bp, 6 predicted proteins | sample LL1505_MetaG_FD_177992 | JGI IMG/M metagenome (GOLD analysis project Ga0214921, IMG submission 177992) | Freshwater microbial communities from Lake Lanier, Atlanta, Georgia, United States - LL-1505 | ecosystem: Environmental > Aquatic > Freshwater > Lake | place: USA: Georgia | collected 2015-05-28
AAACCAGTGGTACGGGAGACTTCACAACATTGGCTTGCTCTACGAGCAACCATAGGAATAATTACTGAGCTTTAGTAGCAGAAGCTTGAGCAGCGTACTTACGCTTAAATCGGTCAACACGGCCTTCAGCATCAACAAGCTTTGCCTTACCAGTGTAGAACGGGTGGCATTGATTACAAACACCAACGCGCACTTCAGACATGATAGAACCGCAGGTAAAGGTAGTACCGCAGCCAGTGCAGGTAATTTTTGCTTCAGGGTGATACTCAGGGTGAATTCCAGCTTTCATGGTACAATCTCAAACAGACTCGTAATTGAAAATTTTTTGTAAGATTACAGGTAGTTAAATCAAGAGTCAAACGACGCAAAAAGCTCTTTTCTTCTTAAAGGATTTAGAGCACCATTAATCCAAATTTTAGCAAGAATATCATCATGTTATACAGCCGTCCCCTAGCATCCATTCCGCTATTTGGCATAGCACTCCTTTTGAACCTGCTCGTCGGCTGTGGCGGTGGAGACAGTGGCGGTGATGGCAACGGGGGGCAAGGTCCTGACCAAAATGCCTGTGATGTTGTTGGGCTTAACACCCGTATCATAGACGGTACTGCCTGTGCTGCTGGTGCAAGCCCTATCTTAAAGCTCTTTATTGATAGCGAAGACTCAAGTGGCGTCTGCTCAGGGACACTCATTGCGCCACGAAAGTTCCTCACCGCTGCCCACTGCGTTACCGCTGGCAACTTTGAAGCTCCACTCCCTGCTGGTGACTTCACGGTATCACAGGGCAACATTGGACAACCTCTTGCTCGCGGCATACGAGTGTATACAAACCCTAATCCCAAACAAGAACTTGCAGTCATCGAGAATGAAGCTGCAAAGCGTGGCGATCTTTCAGAGATACTAAACAATCCTGGCAGCGAGCTCTATACTTCCTATGTACGTGAATTTGGTCTGAGTGACATTGCTATTATTGAACTTGATCGCGCTGTCAATCTACCAACAGCAACCGTACAAACTTCCTCTATACCTTCTGCTGGCACCGTGGTTTCTATCTTTGGATTTGGTGTGACAGATGGCTCAAGTCAAACCCCTTCTGATGTCCTTCGATCGGGCGAAATGCTTATTGAAAGCACTGGTCCAAAAAATATTTTAACGCGCTTTACCACTGGCAGTAACACGTGCATCGGCGATTCAGGTGGACCACTGATCCTACAAAATGATGATGGAAGTTATGCAGTCGTTGGAACGGTACTCGGTGGTTCCAAAGAAGACTGTTCAAAAGGAGATCTTTCTTCCTTTACTGCAACAGCAGGTAGTGGCATCGCTAACTTCATACGCCAATTCGCGCCAGAAGCATCATTTCGATAAGGATCCCTTTGTCATTGCACGGGCAAGCTCATCGGGAATAACGAGGAAATTTCTGGTACAGGGTAGCTTGGATTGCTCAATAACTACAGGAAGTTAAGAGTGACTAAGAGCTACCCTGTACCTATAAAATTTTCTACTTGTATATTATCGTGGCTCTTCTCGGTATCCCTTAACTTAATGGCCGTGACCCTGTACCAGTAGCTTTACCCATTAAATTTCATACAAACTATTTAAATGCGGCCAGTAAAGGGTCTTACCATCTATCGATGAAATTTCTGGTACAGGGTAGCTTGGATTGCTCAATAACTAAAGGAAGTTAAGAATGACTAAGAGTTACCCTGTACCTATAAAATTTGTAACTTTAATTTGATAAAAACTTCTTTAGATTAGCATCGTAAAGTTCAGCAACAATTTCAAAATCTACGGCAGTCGGATCTACTCAATCTAGCGCATCTTCCAGCCCTTGTAGACTTGCCTTTATGAGCTCATCACCGTTTCGTTTGTCTAGCTGCTGACTATGAAGCATTCTTTACCAATTTGAATCATATTTGAATCGATAGTTTCAGGTCAAACACGTTCCTAATCAACCAATGACCTTAACGGCCTGAAATCTTTCGGATTCTTTTGTCATCTGACGCAATATTTAGAAGCTTTTCGGATTGATTTTGGCTCATGACTTTCAACAAAAGTTTGGCTCCCTTCGATTCGAAGTCCTAGATGCAATCGATAAGTATCTAAACTGCGGAATTCTGTTACATGGCTGCGCAAGAATCCTTTGCGATACGTGCAAATACAGCACAGTAGTTGCATTCTCTTGTAAGCGACGCGGAATCTGTCCTTCTTGTGACACCAAGCGTGCTTTAATATTTGCCGAGCATTTGCACACCGAAATCCTAAAGCCAGTAGCACACAGGCACGTTGTGTTTTCATTGCCTAAGCGAATTAGAGTCTTCTTTAAATACAACAGATCTCTTGGAAGTATCTTATTTAAATCAGCTTGGGAAACGCTATTAGAGCTATACCAAATAGTTGGGGCTGGGATTCCTGGTGCTACGCTAACATTCCAAACTGCCGGTGAATCCCTAAACTTTAACCCCCATATTCATGGAATTGTTACTTCAGGAACTTTCGATGGTGATACCTTTTATGAATTACCAGCTATTGATAATAGATCACTACAAGAACTATTCACCCACAAAGTTCTAAAATCACTTCTTCATATAGAACTTATCACTCAAGATAATATTGATTACTTAATGTCTCAAAAACATACTGGCTTTAGTGCCTGGATGGGGGAAAGAGTCGACCCAACCGATGACTCCTTTCGGCTTTTTCTTGCTCGATACATTGATAGAGGACCTGTTGCTAATTCTAAAATCCAGATTGATGACGACATTGTTACTTACGTAACAGAGAAAGACCCTAAGACCCACGAATTTTCTGCTCTAGAATTCTTAGCTAGGGTTACTGCCCACATTCCTAATAAATGGGAATCTACTACTCGGTATTACGGCGCTTACTCCTCTAGGACTAGATCTGTTCAAAAAAAACGGTTGATTGGTAATTCCAATACGGAATCAACAACTACAACTATTCCCTGCTCCTTAGAGCCGCAATCAATCAGAAAAGCTTCTAAATCTTGGGCATCCCTCATAAAGCGTGTATTCGAGATTGACCCGCTGATTTGTCCAAAGTGTAGTTCCACTATGCGAGTTGTCTCTTTTATTACTAATTCTAACGAAGTTAACAGGCTTCTTAAAAATCTTGGGATTCCTGCTTGGACTATCCCTGAACCAATTAAGTCCAATGCTCCTCCTAGTACTGAACCTTCCACTATTCCTTATGATGAGTGATTCTCTTTAAATCTATGTCGGCTAGAAAAGTGCCAATTCGATATCCCCTGCCCTTAAACTAATTGCTCAACCAAAGTTCAATAGCTTAGATACGATAGTCATTTTCTAACCTTCTGGTAAAAATCAACCAAATTGCTTCAATCGCTGAATGTACGATACTAATGTGGCTTCTTCTCTGACTTTCCACGACCCTGAACTAGAATTGGCCTCGGTTGGAGTTTTGATTTTTCCTACTCGTCGCTCAATTGGCTTCCTTTTACCCAAAAAGCTTATTCAATCATATATCTGTAATATTCTAATCCAAAGACATTGAGCAATACCAAGTTACTCGTAGTGATAATTCGTAGATTGAGTATTCAATACTAAAGTGCTTACAGCAGAATAGCTGATACGGATATCGCAGTTGTGCAGATTTAAAGTGAAGCATAAATTGTTAGTCGTTTTTTTATTCATTGGTTCTTAAGATGGGTCAAATTGTCACACCTAAAAGTTCTCATTCAAATCTTACCGGGCTTTTAAACGGTAAGTTTCTTGAAGATCATGCCAGATTAGAAAACCGTGCTAAAGAACTCATTATTGGAGGTTTTGATGGTGGTATCAATGCTGAAGTTTTTTCCAAACTGGGAAAAAGCGATCCTAAGATTAGTGGTATTGCCATGGGACTCTTATCATCAGAATTAGGTATATATTATGAAGAATACGGAAAGAAATTCATTGCTTCATTCACAAAAACACAGATTAGCTCGATTGGAGACTATCTTTCCAAAAGTATTAAATCCCCTGTGAGGGAACTCTCTTTAGGAGCTGCTCAACTAATGTACACACTATCTAGATATGATCTAGGTATCAAAAGTAAATTTGATAAAGCTCTTAACGAACAACCAACTAAGTCTGATGCACAACTATTATTTAAAAACTGTGGTGTATATCATTTTGCGAGATATCCAACTGAGGTTCTTTATTCAGCCGCTGATACCTCTCCTCTCGATAATAATGAAAAATTAATTCTTATTAGTAATCCCAATAGTGACTGGAATAATGCCTTCTTATACACAAAATCTATTTCACAAATATTTGGTTTCTTTAACAAGGCAAGAGTGAAGATTGTAGAGTCTGGTACAGAAAAACAGCTTACTGAACGCACTGAAAGGTTGAAAAAGAATTATGGTCAAGCTGATCTGAGTCTGATCGGGGGGCATGGAGATCCTACAGGATTTGAGCTTGGCTCAGAAAAGAGTGAGAAGAAATCAAATAATAATTTTTTTACCTCTATTTTTGGTAATCAAGACGACCCTCAGTGGGTAGTAGACACTGCAGATACAAATGTCATAAAACACCTTGCGTCTCTTACTAAAAAAACAGGGGCTGTCATCTTTAGATCTTGCTCTCTTGGCAAAGGTAGTAACTCTTTTGCAGAGGTTTTTTCAAAGACATACCAGGGGAAAGTATTCGCTGCGACGCAGGATGGCGGCATAGACTTTATTGATAATGTAAATGGAAGAACCCATGTTTACTATAGCGAAGGAATGATGACTCGCTTATTCCAAAATGGTCGAATACTTCGTGAGGAAAACATTACCAAAAGGCCCAAACTTCGAACGGACTATGGCTTTTAGAAGATGATTGATTATCTTTTTTAGCATTACGAAATACCCCTTAGGAAATTTTGAGTAGAAGCCGATACACACTTATTATTTAGCTGAAGGTTGGCTAAATATATAAGCCTAGGTATACCATGAGTAAATCAATAAGATCTTATCGAAATTCGAGAAGAATATTATTTTTATTGTTGCTCGTTATTCCCTCTTTCCTACTCCCAACCAAAGTATTTGCTTATCCAGGTTTTAAGTGCACAGGTGAAGTGAAGTGTGCAGACTCTGTCATTATATCCACATCTAAAGAGAGCGATTTTGGTCCTAAATGTTACAAGCTTCTTGTTGAAGAGCTTCAGAAATTATGTGCTTCACGAGGTGGTCTTCAAAGACCATTCGATTGGTGGGATTTATTTCAAGCACAGCAACGAAAAGATGAAGAAGAAAGTAGAGGCAAACAAGTCGTCATCACTACGCCAAATTCATACGTGGAAAAAAATAGTCAAAATCTTAACGACACACAAAGCAGTTATTGAAGTCAATCATTATGAGTAGATTTAGATTCAAAATTGTAAATTTATTGATAGCTTTTCTTTTCGTAACTCAGGTATACGGTCAAACCTATGATTCGAATCCTAAGCCACCTGCTATAGTACAATTCTCCACGGAATGTATGAGACAACTCGGTATTACAGACCTGAGTAAGCATAAGCAATGGTTGAATTGCCTGGACGGCGAGCATATTCCAATAACGATCGGTGGGAAGCCACTCAATCAGAGTAACTCGAAAAATGCCAAGACCGATTGTGATATACGTACTGCTGCAAATGGTTCATGTGATAGTTTCGCTTTTCTTACTAAAATCAATTTTTCAAAGGATGTCGTTGGTTATTTGCTGTGTAGACAAGAGGAGGCGTTCTATCTAGATAAACAAGGCAGAGAAAATTGGCTTAGTCGTGCCAAAACTGATAATGAAAAAGAACAAAGATTTAATTTGCTATATGGCTCTTTCGTTGGAGCATTGATCGTCAGCAATACATCCAACGGTAAAACATGTTTTTTTGATTCGACTTTAAACTATGCCCGCTTTGTACCCATGCCCTGGATAAGCAGTCCCCTTAAAGATGTATCTTTTCCTAATCCTGTGTCATTAAGTAAAGATCCAAATTTTGAAAAAAATAAATGGAAAATATCCGCTAAACATATTTGGAAGAATCCATTTAATCTTAAGGCTGAAAACTGTACCCAATGCCACACTATCCCTTTTATTTCTAGCCAATGGATCCAACAGGTACCAAATCATCCATTTTCTCCTCAACATTCAGATCCAAAGCTTCCCTACGTACCTCTTGGAAAGGGGGTACTGCCTTGGGCCTTCGAAGAGTTTATTTCAATCAACACCACCCCTGTAATGAATCCGATCAATGGTAAATTTGAACCTCAAGCCTGTACGAGTTGCCATAGAATAACTGGACAAAAGCCTCCTGAGCCAGGATCAATGATTAATTATAATTTACAAAGGTTCATAAAATTCTCTACTGGTGAAATGGAGGGACAGGTTCTGAACCCTTACTCTAGTGCTACCAAAAGAAAATTTTGGATGCCAGATGGTCACGGCATATCATCGGATGAAAAATGGAAGGCTACCTATCAACACCATGTAGATAAATTGCTATGCTGTATAAAAGATTACAGGAGAAAAGGGTGTCTTATCCAAACGATCGGAGGAACTGTTGGTGGTTGGAAGGCCGGAAATGAAACCCCTGGATGCGACCCAGTAACTCCTTCGCCAACTCCTACTGAAACTCCAACGTCAGACCCAACTACTATTCCAACCGCGACTCCGACCAAAACGATTCCACCTCAACCTACTAAAATAAGCTCACCTACTCCAACTAATACAGCAACGAAAACACCATCAAACATCACACCTACTGCAACTCCTACAATTACACCGATACCCGACTCTGCGTGTCTAAAAAAATTAGGCGTAGGTTGGTCACAACGTGGCGGGGAATCTTGCAATGCTTTATTGACTGGTTGTGAAGAAAATACAAAATGTACCGGTCCTGATATGAGTAGTAAATCTTGCTTAGATGCAGAGGTAAACTGCAAGTCTCGCGGAGGGCAGATGGTTTGGGATTATGATGAAGAATTAAATTGTCGTGGTCACTTTCACTATGGTTGCAGCACTCCAGTGTGTTCACGACCATGCTTAACAATAGCTGGTATCTGTTGTAAAAAAGACTAAAAATGAAATTTTTACCGATTACCCCTTTGGTAAACAAAATTCCAATAATCAAATTTTCCAGTTCCAGAACCGGCAAATAATCCTGGATACATATCGATGAACTCTTCTCTAGTTGTATTCATAGCTACAATATCAAGCATTATATTATCCATGAGAGGTGGATTTGGCATTTTATGGAATTCAAAAATTGCTCTTCCTAATGCATCAACGATAGATGCACTTCCTCGATTGTAGGGCATCGCATTATATAACCAATATTGGAGCTCAGCTACCTTGGCAGTTATTTTTATAGGGTCCGATTCTTTAATTGCATCTTGGTAAATACTTTCACAATTTTCCAACATGACTTTTACATGTTCAGGATGCACATGAATAAGTTGTAGTGCCTCTTTAGTTGTTACAATCGGTCGCTTATTTCCAAGCCCGGTGGGGTCTTCATAGAATTCCAGATAAGTCCTAAAATCATCGAGTATGGTCATTGTTACTTGCTTTTTAGTACCATCTGAGGTTTTTATATCTTGTATTTGAAGTGATTTACCAACAATCTCACCTCTGTGTCTCCTCAGTTCATTTGTAATATCATAACTAAAAGAATATTTTTCGTTTTCTTGTACTCCATCTTTGTTAGGTACTGGATCAAAAGGAGTAGCTGAAGGTTGATTCCGTGATTTGCCGAATTCATGTGAATGAGGATCGTTCATTAAAGCAGCTACTCTTTGTCTATTGGACGATAATCGCGCTAACACATCATTAAATGTCAATTTATTTAACTTCCCAGCTACCTCAGTAATGCCTTGCCACATGTTAGTAGTAAACGCTGGGTCCGCATGATTAAAAAATCTACTACCTCTCATTTGTATAACTTGTGAGCCAGACAGATTAGAATCGCTAATAGCTGCTCTTTTACCGTTATAAATTCTTGGAAATATCCCACAATTATTTCTTAAGTCATCTCCAATTTTATTAATGGAGATGTTTAAGGAATTCACTTCACTTCTTAAAAGATATCCATCGAGAAATAAAGTAGTGGCTAATTCACAATAATTTTGAAAATCTCTCTCCATTTTAGCTTTAGTAGGAGCATCTAAAGTTTGTTGAGTATTAGAGATACGCTCCAGATCTAATTTCAATCTGCTCATTTCATCCCGGGCAGAAGTATTAAAATTATCTCTGGCACCTTGTTCAAGTGATTCCATCTTAGTAATTTGATCTATTAAATATTCTCTCAATTGTTCTCGCTGTTCTTTTGAGAGAGGTTTTTTGTTTTCGTGATTCCCTAATTCCTTTTCATAATCTTTGATAACATCAGCATCTTTGCTATTTCTAATTGACTCCTTTAAGCGATCACTGCGTTCTTTATGATCATTTACGCCAGTTGATGATTCATCATATATAGCCTTCATTAATTCGCTACATCGATGAGAAATAGACCAAGCTGCAAACTCTATCTCCCTAAAAATTAAGGGATTTGCCCCATTCTCTTTTGACTGTGGAATCAAATTTTGATTCAACTCCTGAATCATCTTAAAGAGAGGCTGTGTTGCGGTTGCTAAGTTAGTATTTTCTTCGATTTTTGGCGGCAATTTTTTATTGTATGAAAGGGGCTCTATTTTTTTATTGCTTGGAACGTTTTCATCTGCCTTTTTCCATTTCTTGAAGTATTGATCAACTTTATTTTTAATATCAATTGGCTCTGCGTGATTTACCTTTATAAGAAGATCCAAGATATTAGTAACGGCATCGGCATACTTTGCAGGATCTGCTTTTAATGCAAGAAGTTTTTGACTTATTTTTTCACGTAGAAATTTACTCTCTGATAATTTAAAAATGGCGTTTCGGGCATTTTGATCATCATCTTTTGCATCATTAAATAATTTAACGAGTATTTGAGATGTAACATCACTTAAACTATTTCCTGGTACTTGAACTAGCTTCTCTATCGCTTGAAATAATCTCGGGTCAGCGATTGCTTTCACTGCCTGTAATGAAGGAGCGTCTCCGCCCATAGCCTTTGCAACAACGGCACGAAGTTCATCAGATTCAGTGAATGCCTTTGCTACTTCATTTATCTGTTTCCATTGTGCAGGAGATTGGGCTCTAAGGATAAGTTGATTCACTACCTCTACGACTGTCGTGTTCATAGTTGCATTAAGTTCTCCTAGTTTCCACTGAAGTCCAGGAGACCGACTCACTTCGAGAATCGTTGCTTGAATTTGTTTTGTGTTTGATGGGGTCACAGCATCCAATAGGCGGCTTATTAGGGGTACTGCACTGCTCTTATTTGTGACCATCTCACGGACAGCTTTATCTGTAGCTGGATCAAGTAGTACTTTTGTAATCGAATTAATTTTTGCTAAGTAGCTTTGATGATCATCAGCTGATGCCCCTTTTCCAGGTGGCTTGCCTAGTGCATCATTGATAACAGTTCGTATTTCAGGGGCATTTCGATATTTAGCATTTAAATAGAAGTTAACTATCTGAGGATCGGTTGTGTGAGAGAGCTTTCCTTGGACAATATCTTGCATATTACCAACGATATTTCTCATTGCTTCTTCAGGTGTGATTTTGCCCTCTTTTACGTATGTCTGGACTAGTCCAAGAAACATTCCCGTAACACTTTGACCGGGTGAAGATTGCAAAATCTTTAGAAAAGCATTTGCACTTTTAGGTCCAGATGCAGCTCCTCCAGCGCCCCCTGCGAGAACACTAAAGAAGCAGTCAATCAATGCGTCATCAGTCATCTTTTTTAGATCTTGTGGAGAGGCACCTTTGATAATCGCTTCAGTAATTCCAAACGCAGTACCCGCTACTGACGTAACGGAAGCACCTCCTGCTGAAGAAAGTGCGTTGATAAGGGTTTCTGTGAAAGGTTTAGAAGACCCGTTCAAAAGCTGAGCTATTTTCCCCGTTACTCCTATTCCTAGTGCAGTAAATGCGGCTGTTTTCGCAGCCTCACCGGATTTCGCAGCCATGTAAGATCCATAGTCCCTTAGTGCTTGCTCAGCATCTTTCATCCCAAGACCAACAAAAGTTATCTGCTCAGCAGCTCCTGCAGCTCCGTATACAGCAACTCCAAGTCCTGCACCCTTTAATGCGGATCCTAAAAGAATCGCAACTCTTGCAGAGCCAGCAGCGGCAACTGCAGGACCCGCCATACCAACTGTAGCAACGGTAACAAAAAGTGACACAGCAGAATCTCTGACAACTTCGCACATATTCATTCCAAATTGTGCGCTTTCCTCTGCCTGTCTTCCCTGTTCTCCAAGATCTCGGCTGGCAACAACTACACTACTCAACATCATCTCGTTCTTTAAAATAGAGTGCTTGCCTAATTCGGATGACGCTTGGAGTAAGTTTTGGCAACGTGACTGGAAGGCATTCATGGATTTTTGAATATCAAAATTCTTGCCTTTAGTGTTCGTGTCATATTCCTTATCGTCCAACTGAGCTTTTGCGTATGTCATCTGAGCTTGAGCCAATGCTTTTTCTCGAATCTTGATCTGTCTCTCACGGTTTACAATCTGCAGTTCTGTTCGCTCGCGCATCTCAGCAAAATCACTAGCGGATTGTCCTTCTCCTGGATTTTTTGCAGATTCAAGAATTGATTTAAGCGAAGCTAAATTTTTTCGCATTAAACCGATCCCTTGCCCATAGGCGCTCAACTGATTCAGAACAGTTTTATCGAGTAGATCTGCAATTTGAATCTGAGTCAGTGGAGTTTGTTTAGAGATTGTTTGACTTTGCTGGGGCGATTTTGTTCGCTCATTCTCTACTTGATCAATCAATTTTAAACGCTGTGGACTATCGGGAGCAAAAAGCAGTTTAAGTTTGTTGGCATCAGCTAACAGATTTTGGGAAGCAATAATCCATTGTGTAGTATTTACTTTATGCTCTTGAAGCGCTTTGAAACGTTCT
>Ga0214921_10011157_pt1 | contig 10975 bp, 12 predicted proteins | sample LL1505_MetaG_FD_177992 | JGI IMG/M metagenome (GOLD analysis project Ga0214921, IMG submission 177992) | Freshwater microbial communities from Lake Lanier, Atlanta, Georgia, United States - LL-1505 | ecosystem: Environmental > Aquatic > Freshwater > Lake | place: USA: Georgia | collected...
CAGGTGCCTTCTCTCTAGCCGCTCTATATTGCTCTAAATTTCTCTCACCGACTTGGACATTTGACACTTTATCAGAAATAGTACTATCTGTAGTATAAGCCCCTCTTAGATCCGTAAATTGGAATTTAGAGTTAGGTGCGGCAGTAAATGAATCGGGTCTTTCGCCAACTAAATCTACCCCACTTGTTGGATTGAGAGTAAGTGCCATCTCTCCAGGATGAACAATTAGTGAATTAGATTGTCGTTGATTCTTTTTGGCCTCACTATCAAACATACGATTAAAGACATCGCGGTTAAATTGACCTTTAAAAGCGGGTTCAGATTTACGAGAATCCTCCGTTTTAAGCCAATCACCATATCCGTCAGAATCTGGATCAGGCATATGAGTTTGTTCAAACATTTTATTAAATGCGTTCATATCGAGATTTTTCGCATTTAACCGAACAGGTTCTACATGCTTCCATTTCTCAGCCTCTGTGTCTCTGTTAACGTGTAATGCGCTTGGTCCTGCGTTCGCATCCATGCGACCTTCTCTTTTACCACCGCGCATATGCTTCAAAATTTCACTTAAATATGCGTATGCCCGTGTAACAGCTTCAAAGTATTCTTCAGAACCACCCTTGTCTGGATGAGCACGCAACGCCATTTTCTTGTATGCCGCCTTCAATGATTCTTCAGTTAATGCTACTTCTTCCTGAATATTGAGTACTTCAAGACAAGAAGAAAAATAGGACATAGCCTTTTGTTTAGATGTATCAGTAATAACTTTCCAGCTTGGCGTATTATCGGTGTGAGTTACTATTTGGGTTTGTTGTGATTGCCGTTGTGCTAAACTTGGGTGCTGCGCTAAACCTGGATGTTGAAAGGTAGGTTGTAAAGCGCGTGGTATAGAGGCTTGTTGTTGCTGTTGTTGTTGTTGCTGCTGTTGAGAGCTGTTATGTAAAATGCTTTGTTCCCCGGGAAGTAAAGGAGGAGAACCACCAGAATTAACCGTACCAATATAATTAAGCAAGTAGCTATATATGCCAGCACGTTTAGCCGATCCTACATATTCCATGGATGAGAGACATGTATTTATCATTTGAACCCGCTTTAAAGGATCGCGAATTTGGACAATATTTGAATAGATACGTAAATGAACAGGATCTATAGCAGATTGGTTATTACCCATCCTCCCTACAATCCTAGGAAAAGACTTTACATATAATTATTCTCACATAGAATAGGAAATGTTTATATTTAATCTCTTTAATTTATCTGGGTTAGGATGGGGCGGTTTAATGGCATTAATGGATTCTGTTGTATTAAGTTTATTAAAAGCATATAATATTGGTTTAATTCAATGGAATGGTGTTATACTAATATCAATGTTAGTATATTCCATTCAACCATTAATATTTTTAGAATCACTAAAAGGAAATGGACTAACAATTATGAATTTATTATGGGATGTTATGAGTGATGTAATTGTTACTTGTATAGGATTATTCTATTTTTCTGAAAAACTTACTGGTATCAAGAAAGTAGGTGTATCCTTATCAATTATATCAGTTATTTTATTGTCGTGGAAGGATGATGATAAATAATTTCAAATGTAGTAATATAGTATAAAATGGCAGAATTAGAAGATAGTGTAAAAGCAGTAGTTACTGAACTTGCCGATAAAGTAGTTGAAGAGGTGACTAATACGGATAAAAATTCTGTTGAAACTTTGTCAACTGAGGTGGCTATTACTACAGTACCTACTGTAGTATCTGAAACAGTAGCTGCAGTAGTAGTTGCTGTAGTACCTGAGACAGTGCCATCTACAGTGCCAGTAGTAGAAGAGCTAAAAGTTATTGAGCCAGTAATATATAAAATTACTTCCGCACCAGCAGAAGGTGTTATTGCCCAAGGACTTCATCTGGTTGGATTAAAGATGATTACCGAAAGTAGTCTATCAGAGGACCAAAAGAAACTTGCTACAAGTATCTACGAATCTGTTAAGGCTGCGATTAAAGAGTTTATTTCTGATCCGAGTATTAATGAAACTATTAAAATAACTAAAACACTTGCCAAGTTAGTTAAAGAACTAGAAAATGCTAAGGTGGATGGAAAAGCGCCGACTGGTGCCGATAAGAAAGCTGTCGCAATCCAGCTAGGTCGTATTTTAATTAAAGAAGTAATAACAAGTGATAGCCTGGAAGCTAATATTCTAATGATTTATGATATTGTGGCTGAACCAACTTTGGAGGCTATGATCGAAGTCTCAAAAGTTGTTAATGTTGTTGTTCAAAAAGTCGCAACTAGTTGCGGACCTACATTTGATAAAGTGTTAAAGTATTTGAGGCTAAAGAAATAAAATATTCTTTAGCCGGCGGCCAATAAGAAATTGGCTCAAGGCTAAAGAAATAAAATATTCTTTAGCCGGCGGCCAATAAGAAATTGGCTCAAGGCTAAAGAAATAAAATATTCTTTAGCCGGCGGCCAATAAGAAATTGGCTCAAGGCTAAAGAAATAAAATATTTAAGAAAGTGATATAATTGCGGCATCTGATACAGAAATAACAGGAACATAATCAGTTTTAAGATTATTATCTTCCATATAATTCTGCCACAAAATATTATCATTAATTAATTCTCTCACTTTCACTACAAAGCGAACAATTTTACTAGAATAGTACATGGACCTGAGGTCTTTGTAGTCTTTCTTATCATTTATCATATAAGATTTACAAAACTGTTTAATCGCAAGCTCTTCCCTTTTAGGCGGCATAGTATATTGTATATCAATATTCATAGAAGGCGGAAAAATATTTTTTATAATATCACGTAATAATATACCTTTATTTTTGGTGCTTTTCTTCGCTTTTTTCCCAGCATCAATATCTGGCTCATTAAAAATAGTCTTTTTAATTTTAATTAATGGTCCATAATTTTTTTTAGATGTCGCATTTGTTTGTTTAACATCAGAATTATACTTTTCCTTAATAATATTGGCTAAAGTTTTATAATATCTTAGAATCTTTTTCTTACGATATTTCTTTTTAATATTATCATAATTAAATAAATCTAGCGAAATACGAAACTTAACCATCTGTATTAGTATTAGTATTAATCCTAATAATCTCTTTAACCTCTAGAATACTCGGTAAGGGAATCATAGATTCACATTCCCAAAAGTATCTTTTTCCAACCGATTCAAATGAAAACATAGAAGGATAAAACTGCGGGGCTAACTGAGGCAATCTCTTTTCTATACATGGTGGAATTAATGACCAGCTTTCCAATGGAAGTACAAGAACTAGCTGTTCAACGGGTCGAATATCAGTGGCTCTAACTAGCACCTTCTCAGGAAATTCAGGCAACATTAATTCATTTAGATAATCTTTGAGCCATATCCAGAGGGGTGGAAGATTAAAGGCATAAAACCAATTGAAACAGACATTTTCATATACCCCACTATAATACGCCCAAATCCACTGAATACCATACAAGTAGTCTTTACAAACTCTATTAATTGCTCTCTTATTGAAAGTAAATCCATTGAAGAAGTGTGTAAGATATGTCTCTTTCCAGCTTGATTGTAACATCTTACCATTAATTAGGACATTCTCTTCAATATGTGATAAAGGCCAGTTATTATCTCCAAGTTTTATTTCAGCTCCATCATTATTTCCAGTAATATTGCGTGACATCATTTGTTTTTTATGAATATACTTTTGTATGCGGGCCTCTTCATTGGCTGATAGTACTGTAAATAGTCTTTTAAGGTCCTCATGACTAATTTGTAATGTATCAGGATTAACAAGAGCAATATTATCATGAGTAAGTTTCCGAATAATATCAAGAAGTTCAGAATGACCATCTTCACGAATTTTAAGACCGAGCGATCCTGGTAGAAAGTCATTTCCTAGAACAGACATTGCGAAGCAGTAATTTAGAATAAAGGTACGTCTAGGTGCGACATCTGTAAACTCAGCGGCTAACCAGTCTCCTAATGTATTAATCGAGAACCACTCAAATAATTCCTCTCCAACTGAATCATATGAGATTTTCCCCGCATTTACCTCTTCACGAAAGAGCCATACTTTATTTTCAAATCTACATAGTTCACGCCCAAGAATTGTAAGTACAATCAAGTCAGCATCTAAGCCATATACTGCGAAGTTCCCTGTATATTTATGACTACGCCACTCCACAATAATTTTATGCTCACCCTCACCTGGTTCGTCACTGGAACTAAGTACCCATGATTTTTTACCATCCTGTTTAATCATAGTTTCAAGACGCTTACGAAGTTTACTCATAAAGATAGTTCCAGGAGTAATGGAGTTTCTGTCCCATACAGGGCCGTTACTAACATCATCTTTGCTTTTATCAGGATGCTGTGTTAGCCAGATAGATTTGAAACGGCGAAGACGTTGTTGGCGCATTTTAGCCATGGGAACAACTCCATCAACTGCGATAAATACACCAGATTTGGGACTAACTTTTTTAATAACTTTGAGTGTGTATTTCACAACACATTCAAGAAATTGTGACTCCCATAATTCATTATCAGCTATATACTGCGCATACGCTGGTGTATCTTGTCTATTGAGACAGTGATAAATAAGGCAATTATAATCCATAAATAGCCATTGAATATCATTTGTACTATTAACAACTAATCCTGGAACAGTATCAATAAGTTTCTTGTAATATGATGGAATACCCATTATAGTCTCTTAATATAAAGATGAGTTGAAGCTTTATGTTTTCTGAAATGAATAAATAGGGAATGGCTCAGCCACAACAAGAATGGTCAATATGGAAAGGCTTCAAAGACTTTATGGGTGGTACGGTAATAAGGTCTATAACTGAGATTCATATGTTAATGCCAGACTCAATTTTATTCGGATCGCTTTTAATGTATTTTTTAACTCTAAATAAATCATTTGGAATATTTGCTGTTTTTATATTTGAAACAGTTCTATCACACAAGTTGATAGGATGGGTATCATCACAAGCAGTAGGTCCGTCCCGGTCTTCCACTGAGATACAGTGCCGATCTGGATATAAAATCCCACAATTTAATGTTGATAGAATATTTTCACACGATCCTTACCCATCATATGGACTATATTCAGTATCCGCAATTGGTACATATTTAGCACTTGCGACATCTGAATTTTCAAGCACCGCCGCAGCTATGGGACCTGAATGGGCATCAAGAAGTAAAGTGGCATATTCATTTATTGCCATATTAGTATTAGCTTTTGTAGCCGCCAGATGGTCATATTGTAATGATAATCTAGGCGAAATCGCAGTAGCTGTATTTATGGCTGTTATTGTTGGATTTATATTTTTCTACATTAATAAGGCTGTATTTGGAGAAGAAGCAATTAATTTTCTAGGGCTACCATACTTAGTTAATAAAGAAAAGGAGGGTTCTCCAATTTACGTGTGCTCTAAAGAAGAGTCAAAAGATGAGTTCTGACCTAATATAATTACTCAATTTTAAAATACTAAAATAGTAGGATTAAAATGGATTCATTTAATTTACGGGGTATTATATCAGACATTCGCATTTTTCTGTACGGCGGTATTTTAACACTTCCATTAACAATAGCAGGAACTCTGTCTATTTTGGGTCTTTTTACAGCCAATTATGCGATTTTATTCTTTTTAATAGGATATTTGCTTTTAACACCACTTGTCGCATTTGGACTTAATACAGCATTAGATGTTATATTTTCGGGTAAATCATTTAATCCGTTTAAAGCTAAGTTTGGAGATGTATGTAAAATAGTTATTCCATTTTCCCAACTTTCTACTGATAGTCCTACCACAGCGGATAAAACAATTATATCATCATCATGGGTGGCTATGGTAGCATTCTTTATTGGCTATATATTTACAAACGGACTAGAGTTATATAATCGTGAAGCGCCTGCTAATACATTAACAGTAACAAGCACATCAGCATCGGATTTAGATAAAAAGGTTACAAATCGTAAGACACAGGCAATTATTGCCATGATTTCTACAATTGTATTTGCCTTAATCGCTCTTGGATTTAGATATTACAGTGGATGTGAAAGCATGTTAGGAATGATATTAACAACATTCGCTTTTATATGGGCAGGACATGGCTGGTATAAAGCACTAAGCGCAATAGGTGAAGATAGACTGTCCGATTTATTTGGAATCGCAAGTCGTCTTCTTCCACCAAGTGCCATAAATAATGCGCCAATTGCGTGTATTCCAGTACCTAGTTAGATATTAGATCTTAGACCAACGAACATTTTAAAATGTTTGTTTGCCGCCGGCCTATAATGTTCATCGGTCTAATATAAAAGCCCAGTAAAATTATATATGGTCATAATATGGTCATAATATGGACTTTATATGTAATAATATAATAAAATCTGAAATAGTATCATCGAAAGATAAGATATCAGTAGACGCATCTGGTGTACCGCCAGATGCGGTCGATATATTTACTAAAATGGCCTCCGCAAAATACGCATTCAATATGATGAATGATGAGCTTACTAAAGCTAAACAAAATCTTATAGATATTTATAGTTGTAATAATTTACCAACAAATATTCGAGAAGAACTATTATGTATACGCGCATATGATAAATATTGTTTAGCAGCTCTAAATACATGGAGAGAAGGTAATAATTATATTCTTTATCAGAGTAATTATGTTAGTATATTATTTAATATGACACGAAAAGCACGTGAAGTATTAGTAGCAGCAATTAATAAAGAATATTGGTTAGAAACTTTAGTAGAAAATGATATAGATATAAGGGTATCATTAAAAGCAGCAATAGATGAAGCATATGTGGCCGAGGTAGAGGCAATACGATATCTCTGTATAGCTATTGATGAGCCTGATATGAACAAATCTTTAAATGAAATTTATGATAGTATGTTTAGTAATTATTTATCACTTGCTAAAGTAATAGCTGAACTATCTATTGGTCCTCTATGTATTGAATTTTTAAATAATAGTTTAGATTATAATATTATTAAATCTAATATTCATAATAATATATTTACATCAATTTCTCTAGATATGGAATATATAAATATATTTTATAATACGATAAATGATATCAATAATATATCACAGTGCCCTACTCCTGATATTAAAGCTTTAGATGAAGCTAATAAAGCATTTGAAGATGCGAAAAATAATGTTATAGCTGAGTTAATTAATATATATATGTATAAATTTAATGAGTTTATAAATACATAAGCATAATAAATATATAATTAGACAAATTTAGTCTAAATGTCCAAATATGTAAAATCGTATAATAAGTAGAAATGTATCTCCGTTCTATTTCCGATATTGTATTGTTATTTTTCTCTGTTCTTTCTTTGGATACCGCAGTATTATTTTTAGCCAGATATGCGGATGTTGGTGGAAAATCACTAAATGAATGGTATGATCGATTTGGACTGGTCGCAGTTTTATCTGATGTGTCTATTATCGTCATTGGATTCCTCATTGCACAGGTTGTCTATCCATTTCTATTTAGTACATACTCACTTCTCCCATTTTTAGGGGTAGTTGTTGGTGTACAAGCCATTCATGATATACTATTTTATCTCTTTGTCATCAAACCATTCCCTTACGGCCATAATCAGTTAATGGATGTCTTCAAAGATTATGCTAAAGAAAATGGCGCAAAAATAATTTTTGGTGATGCTGGCTTAATGCTAGGTTCTGCTGCCTTTATGGAAATCTATAAACGGCTATCACCTTTTGGAACTGGTTCATTAGCAATATTTACCATATATTGTCTGACCTATATTTTATATACAAAACGCCAGGCCTAGATTCCTTTGCTAAAAAAAGTCATAAAACCGCTTAAGTTCTTCAAAAAATCTAAGACTTTTCTGAATATCATCGCGTGATGACCATCCTAGTCGTAAAGCTCGATTCATTTGTTCAGTTACAACCCTAAAATGCGCCGAAAAATTAAAAGGTTTACTATAGATCTCTTGTATTTGCTCTATAGTAATTGTATTTTCCTTCTCAGTTCTATCATTCACTTGACAGTGTAAATTATAGAGCCAGTTTCTAATAAATTCCCGATTAAACGTTTTAACAGGACTTGATGAAAAATAGGCTGTAAAGTGTTTTTTACATATGGGGCAAGGAAGAGAGTGTCGTAGACTAGATAATAATCCAGCCCATATTCTCAACTCTTCTCGAGGAAGTTTTATATGTGATGTTCCAATGCGTTCAGCAGCCGAATGGAGAATCATCCATAGATTCGGCCCCCATATATGATTCTGCGGAGCATCCATTTACACAGTATGAAGTAAAATTAATATATAAATAATCACATAACATACTACTATAAAATGTCATTCATTCTAAGTCCGGTGATTATATATTGATGTGATTAGAATCTAAATATAGTTTCTTATATATGAATATAATGCCTCCTCCGAAACCCAATTCTAAATCTCCTGCTAAAGATGGTGGTAAAGCCCCCCCTGCTAAAGATGGTGGTAAAGCCCCCCCTGCTAAAGATGGTGTCAAAGCCCCTGCCAAAGATGCTCCCAAAGATGGTAGTAATGCTCTTGTTATAAATGGTGGCGGTAAAGGCGGTAAAAAGGGTGGAAATCTGAAAGATGTTGCCAAACCCAATGCATAAATCTATTATATAGTATGATGCCTCATATTGATCTGAAAATTTAGTATATTAATTAATAATTACTATACTAAATTATATAAAATATTTAATTAAATATAATTTCGTTACTTTCTTTATATCAATTAACTTTTAATTGATATAAATAGAGATGAACGGTGCCCCCGATTATATGGAACAGTCCATAGTTCCTGTTCCAGTCTCAACTCCACGCAATTCACTTGAGGATTTAATAAATGATAAGGTTCCGCAAACAGAACAGGTAGAACAACTAGCACAAACAGAAGATGTAAAGCCAGAGACTGTTGAAATTGCTAATAAAAAAGCGGTTCTACGTCATGTTAAACCACAAGAGGTAAAATACTGGCATTTTAAATTTATTGACTCAAGAAATACAAATCAACTGACAAATGTACTTCAAAATATTCAGGGTTATAGACTTACGGTTGAATATGGTACACCGGTAAATACGGCAGATATAACACTTAAAAGTGAGGGCGAAGTAGTTGGTAAAATCCATTTACTACTATGTGATAGACGTGACGCAAATCTACCAAATAAATATTATATTAAACTATATTTTTATCAATTTAAGAATAATCAATTATTACAAGCTGTAAAAACAGCGTTAGTTAATTTTTTTGAGAACTTTAAGGGAGTAGCTAAAAAGGGCCAGTCACTTCGTAGAAAACTGAGTCTTACCAAACGTAGTAGCCTTGGCAAGCGTAGTAGCCTTGGCAAGCGCAATAGTCTGACTAAACGCAAAAGAGTAACAAGACGACCCCGCCAATAAAATTTGAAAATGGACAAATATTTAGTAATTAGTGCGATAAATAATGTCAATAGAATACAAGGTCCCACGATTACTTTGGGAAAATTTAGAATCAGTACTTTTAGCACAGTCTAAAAGATATATTGGAGAATTGGCAAAACGCTTAGGAGTTCCAGAAAAGGAACTTACAAAAAGAGTTCTGCCAACATCTGATTCTCTAAAAGTTATAATTCAAGATACACATGCTGAATCTAATCAATGTAAAGCTTACATTCAACATGATACATTAACCGTGTTTTGTAGAAAGGCAACTGCGTATGGAAGTGAATATTGTCCATATCATAGAAGTAAACGAATGCGAGTTATTGAAGGGACAAATCCAATCGAGATTCAAAGGTTAACAGATATTAATACTATGGAACCATTATGGGTAAGTAATACAACTCTCTATAACTCAAGTGGTGATATTGTGGGAAAAATTAATAAAGAAACGGGCAAAATAAAGATGTTTATTATAAGTGCCTAAAAGTTGTAATATATATTATAATTAAGGAAATGAGTGATATCCAGGAATCCAAGGATGAGGATTCCCAAGAACAAGAATCCAAAGATCAGGAAACTCAAGAGGAAGTGATGACTAATAGTCAAAATCGTATATGGCGATGGCGGCCGGCGAGAAGACCTGGACAAGAAAATAGTGAATGGGAAGAAATGAGTGTAATAGTTCCTAATGTAAATGTAGCATTATCAATACTTAATGCCCTAATTTCACCAGATGATTCACCTATGCCTCCTCTTATACCTCAAACACCTCCACCTACTGAGCTGGAATCGTCTCCACCTTCTACACCACTCCTGCAAACACCACCACGAAGGATTCGCCAAAGAGATGAAGATGAAACTATTATAGAACAAAATAAATCCCTAAAAGTCACTCGAAATAAAAGAATCATAAAAAAGAGGACAAATCAGTACTCCTACTTACTACTAAAATCAGGCCATGAATTTCACTTTAATAAAGAGGATGGTAAAAATATTTTATTAACTAATGCGATGGAGCCAAACCGCCTAATTAGAAATATTATTTCAAGAGTGCCGCATAGAATGGTTGATCGACTAAAATACCTGGCAAAGTTTGATTCAGAGGAAGAAAGCGACAGTGAATCAAGTAGTGAAGGGAGCAATACTGAAGGAAGCGATAATCAAAATCGTAAAAAAGTGGAAAAGAGATATTTTGGTAATTTGAAAGAGCTAGTTTACACAGCCTATATTAAAGAGACTCGCCTACGATTTTTATTTAAGAAAGTACTAGCTCTATGGAGGATTCATGTAATGGATAAAAAATGCGAAATTGGCTTAGATCCGATAACATTAGCAGAGCCTATAAAGAATGTATATGTATATGATTGGCCAAATAAAAAGAAGTTTGTATTTGATGCGAAAAGCCTGGCCACGCTCATAGAATCTAGACTAACATATCAAGAATATGGCTTTTCAATGCCACAATTCCCCAAAAATCCCAATAATAATGTGGAGTTTAGCCCCGAACAATTAGT
>Ga0214921_10011158_pt1 | contig 10973 bp, 12 predicted proteins | sample LL1505_MetaG_FD_177992 | JGI IMG/M metagenome (GOLD analysis project Ga0214921, IMG submission 177992) | Freshwater microbial communities from Lake Lanier, Atlanta, Georgia, United States - LL-1505 | ecosystem: Environmental > Aquatic > Freshwater > Lake | place: USA: Georgia | collected...
TAAATCCCTTGCCAGTGGCCAATGCCGGACAAGATTACATCCATTGCTACATTTTGGATACGGTCATGGGGGTCTCAGCTCAAGCGGGTCAAAGTTACTCTTGGAGTCCTGCCACGAATTTAAACACCCCAACGGTTTCGAATCCAAGCTTTTATTACGAAAACCTTGCGCAAAGCAATGCTACCTTTAATTATACCCTCACGGTAACCATTGATTCTTCCGGTTGCACCGACACCGATGTGGCCCAAATGATTGTAACCCCGCGTCCTATTGTGGATGCAGGCCCCAACCGTGCCTATTGTGATCACGATCTCATGGTCTTGAGTGGTTCAGGCGTACAATCCTACGTTTGGGATCATGGTATTGTGAACAACGTGATTTTTACGCAGAATGTGGGTACTGTAACGTATCATGTTATTGGAACAGATGCTTTCGGTTGTTCAAATACCGACAGCGTCACCCTGATTGTGCATCCCTTACCTCCGGTGTATGGTTACCCTGACACGTCGGTTTGTGAGGATGAATACATTACGCTATTTGGTGGTGGCGCGGTTTCCTACGTATGGAATCACGGAGTAATCAATGCTGTTCCATTTATTCAAGAGCCGGGTGACAAGCAATATGTAGTGGTGGGAACCGACGTAAATGGTTGTACAAACAGTGACACCGTGCATGTGACAGTTTGGCCAAAGCCTTGGGCAGACTTTTCCATAGCGGCGAACAATTTAATGCATAGCTTCTATAATCATTCAGAAGGTGCGATTCTTTACAGCTGGAATTTTGGGGATGGTAGCCCTTTGGAAAATAGTTTTAATGCCTATCACTACTATGGCGAAATGCAAGGTGCGATCTACAATGTTTCGTTGATAGCAACTTCGCAGCATGGCTGCTTAGATACCGCACAATTACAGGTTTCAGGCCCTTATCCTGTGATTATTTATGTTCCCAATGCTTTTACTCCCGACGGAGATGAACGCAATAATGTATTTTATCCCAACATCTCAGGAAACGTCGATGGATATAATTACACCTTCAATATATTCAACCGTTGGGGAGAATTAATTTTCACCTCGCACAACTTGCAAGTTGGCTGGGATGGAATAGATGCTACGACCTACCGTCCGGCACAAGACGGGGTATATACCTGGGAAATCATCTTGAAGAAAAAAACCAACGATGAGTTTTTCAAATACCATGGTATGGTAAACCTGATTCGTTAAGCATGGATTAGGGTGTTACGTTAACCAATCCATTTTAGCCACAAACTCCTCGAAATCGTTCAATTTCCCTTTGCGCAGGATGCGTTGTTTTAGGCGACCGATGGTGACATCTGCATGAGCTACATTTAATATCCGCTCAATGCGTGCGGAGGGTACACCATAATAATATTTCATTTTCAGCATCAAAGCTTCACGTTTGCTAAGGATGCTTAGTAACGATTTCATGGCGCCAAAATAATTAGGTTCACCTGGAGCTTGATCCGAATTGTAGGAAGCGTCTGAAAAATTGGAGCGAACCAAGGTTGTTTTTTCCTCGGAAACCAAATTCACCTTGCGTTTTTTATTTTTTTTACGAAGCTCTGAAATACAAAAATTGGAAACAACGGCTTTAAGCCATGCTTTAGTATTGAATAAATCCACTTGATCAGAGTACTTCTGAGCTAAAATTTGATAGAGGTGAATGGAAAATTCCTGATAAACATCTTGTATCTCTTCACCCTCAAATTTTAAACGAATTTGTTGAATAAAAAAACCTTTATAGCGATTCATGAGCTCGGTAAATACGGTATCAATTTGCTGTTTATTCATGCCTTACATATTTCCTATGGCTACGTCACTCAATCCGCAGAGGTACTCCAACCCGAGAGAGTTATCGATACGAGCATGCACGGGTACAAGCGAATGAGAAGTTGGTTCAATCGAAGCAAAAAACTGCGCTTCATCGCGAATCAAATACGTTGGAATACCGCATTTTTTTAGGGTTAAAATAATTTTTGCCATTTCTTTACGCATGTCCAGAGCCACCATGCCTACGGGGTATAAAACAAATACTCCACGTAAGTTACTCAGGTTTGTTCCAGCTGCGATTGCTGCCTCCATAAGGCGTTCACTAATGTCGCCAATGAGCAATAAGTCGTCCTGTGTTTGCCAATGATTTTCTAATACATCACGCATTGCATCTACGGTGTAAGGTATATCTTGGCCTAGCTCGTATCCGGATACATACAACTTACCATAGATGGAATCCATGTCGGAATTCAGGTGATAAAGTGCTTCCGCGCACTTTAGATTACCTTTTTGATTAAAATGCGTTGCATGATTTCCAATAAACCACGTTTTCGATAACATCAACATTGTTTTTATTTTTACTAAATATAGGCAATTTTACCTTTACTTTGCCGTAGACTCGCGTGATGTTTAGAAAAAATCGTTTCTTGTTGGCTGTTGGATTTACCTTCATGGCTTCGCTTGTTAACGGACAAATAGGCGGCAATTATGTTTTTGGATTTCTCAACCTACCCACGGGAGCCCGCATGGCTTCATTAGCGAACTACACGAACGCCGTAGCCGACCGAAGCGTTGATTTTGCCACAGTAAATCCAGCTTTGGCGCATGAATCCATGGTGGGAATGTACTCCATTCAGCAGGGATTATTACCTTCAGGGATCAATTACGGAAGTTTGTGTACGGCACTTCCTGTACATCAAGGAATTTTAGTTCCCTTTATTCGATATGCGAGTTATGGAAAATTTCAAGGTTACGATGCCTTGGGTAACCCAACCAATTCCTTTGGAGCCTTCGACTTTATTGCCGGCGCAAGTTATTCCCACCCGTTAAATCCGCGCTTCAGCTTAGGGGTAAACGCAGGTGTTGTCGGTTCCTACCTCGAGTCGTATGCTTCTTATGGTATGCTCGGAAATTTCGCCATTCAATATCATGCAAAAAACGAACTACTTCAGGCTACATTGCTCGCTAAAAATGCCGGCCTTCAATTTAAAGGGTATACGCAAGGTCAAGCGCTGAAACCCTTGCCATTAGAAATTCAAGCCGCTTTAAGTGTTAAATTAAAACACGCACCTTTTCGGTTCACCTTCATTACACACCATCTTAATCAATGGAAAATTGGCTATTACGACCCTTCGATACTTCCAAAAATTGATGGCTTAACGGGCGACACCGTTCAACCCCCAACGGTAGGGTTTCTGGAACAATTAGGCCGTCATTTCGCCGTTAATGCAGAACTCATCACCCTAGGCGTCGTTCAATTTCGCCTAGGATTTGATTATCAACGTAGGCAAGAATTAAAGCTCGATAAACGACCAGGAATGGCAGGATTATCGGTAGGGTTAGGATTAAATTTCCGTAAGTTTCGAATCGATTATGGGCTGATGATATTCTCTCGTGCCGGAACAACCAACAGTCTTGGAATTAGCAGCAAATTGAGTGATTGGAAGAAATCAAAGCGCTAAACGTTGTTCCAGTGCTTCGGGTTCAATTCCTTGATTGAACGCTTCCACTTCTGCAATACTCCCGGTGATTCGTTGACCCTCAATCTTAACCGTTTCCTCTCGAATGATCCATTGAACATTGTTAGGGGCTTCGAGCCGCATAAAAGCCATGCATGCACCAAGAATTGCTAACTGGGTTACTGGCATTTCTGCCGCGAAATCGTCGGGATTTTCTACCGTTAATGAGCCCATAATGAGTCCAATACGGTGTTGAAAATGTTTTTGGGTAGCTGGAGATAGTCGATTATACGCAGGCACTAACAACCCCAACTCGTAAAGATCGTTGGTTGTGAATCCATAGCGCTGTACACTACCCGTTTTCAGTCGATACAGCCAGATACGCAGCACAATCACCAAAGTAACTGCGACTCCGATTCCCATGAATTTTGCAAGCACGATTTGGTGTGAATACACCAACAAAGGAATAGCTAATAAAGCGATCAAAAAAGCTACAAGCCATACCGAGTAACGCGATTTCCCCGGGTTCATGCCCCCTTGGAGTGATCCACTACCCATTTATCGTTGAACATTTCCCCTCGAATAACCACGGTTTTCGAACGGGAATACTCTTCCGCGGCCATCATCATCTGTTCTTTGGTATCTCTTCTAATTAAAATTGAACTGGAACCTGGGACTTTTAATTCTATATAAAAACCGTTTTTTAATCTTGCCGGTCGTGTTGGTGGTCTACCCATAATAAATTTGAAATAAGTACAAATTAAACATTTTTTTCCGACTTTGGTTCGTTTTTGTGGATTTTTATGATTTTTCGTTGCTAAAAATTCGGAGGTTCATTGCAATCTAAGCCGTATTTTTGCGCATGATTTCTTTCGAAAAATTGGGTTATTTCCTGCCTCAAGGATTCTTGTATTCTGGCGTTAGCCTCCAAATCAACCGAGGGGATAAAATTGGGTTAGTGGGGAAAAACGGCGCAGGAAAATCAACGCTCTTTCGGTTACTCACGGGACAAATTGCTCCTTCCGAAGGAAAAATCCACCTACCCAAAGAATGCCGCTTAGGATTTCTGTCCCAAGACATTAAAATAGAAACCGAACTTTCCGTTTTTTCTTTTTTAGAACAGTCCAATGCGCAGCTCAAGGTATTGAAAAATCGGTTGGAGGAAATCAATGACGAACTTACCGTGCGAACCGATTATGAATCCCAAAGCTACTTGAGCTTACTCAATGAACTGGCTGAGTGTAACGAAGCATTCCAGATTCATGACGGATACAACTGGGAAGAAAAAATCATGGGTGTTTTGGAAGGATTAGGTTTCTCTAAAGACAATGTCCATCGTCCGCTGAGCACTTTTTCGGGCGGATGGAAGATGCGCGCCGAACTTGCCCGCATTCTCGTGAACGAACCCGATGTTCTGCTGCTCGATGAGCCCACCAACCACTTGGATATTCTCTCGATTGCCTGGTTGGAAAATTACTTACAGCGGTTTGTAGGAGCGGTCATTCTTATTTCCCATGATCGGCTCTTTTTGGACAACGTTACCAAACGTACCTTGGAAATTACCCTCGGAAAAATCGTAGATTATCCCTTCGGTTATTCCAAATACAAGGAGCGACGCGCCGAGGAAAGCGAACGCCTAGAAAGTGCCAAAAAGCAGCAAGATAAGGAAATCAAACAAACCGAAATGCTCATTGAAAAGTTTCGTGCGAAACAATCCAAAGCGGCATTCGCTCAATCGCTCATCAAAAAATTGGATAAAACGGAACGCATTGAAATCGAAAACGACAGCTATGCCGGTATGCGGGTGCGCTTCCCCTTGAGTGTGCAACCCGGGAAATGGGTCTTAAGCATGGAAAACGTCGGAAAAACCTACGATCGTCCTTTGTTTCATTCGATTTCTATTTCCGTGGGACGTGGCGAAAAAATTGCCTTGCTCGGCCCCAACGGTGTCGGGAAATCCACTTTGCTCAAAATCATGATGCACCAAATCGATTACGAAGGTTCCGTTGAATATGGTCACAATGTAGGTATAGGTTATTTTGCGCAGGATCAAGCAGAAAAACTGGACCCTACCCTGACCATTTTCGAAACGGTGGACCACGTAGCCAAGGGTGAAATACGTCTTCAAATACGGAGTCTGTTGGGAACGTTTCTTTTCAGCGGGGAAGATATTCACAAAAAAGTGGGTGTATTGTCGGGCGGTGAACGAACCCGGCTTGCGCTGTGTCAGATGCTGCTCAGCCCCTCGAATTTTCTCATTTTAGATGAACCCACCAACCACTTGGACATCCCTTCCAAAGAGATATTGAAAAATGCCTTGATTAACTACGAAGGTACCTTTTTGATTGTTTCTCACGACCGAGAATTCCTCACGGGACTCACCAACCGCATTTGGGATATTGAAGACCAAGGGCTCAAAATTCACCATTTTGAATTGGATGAGTATCTCCGATATAAGGTGCCGAAGGACGGCAAGGAGGTTGTTAAAAATACCGTTCAAGAAGTGAAACCCGAACCCGTAAAAAAAGCGGATACCCTCGATCGAGAACAGCAAAAGAAATTGCAAAAAGTGGAACGGAGCATTGAAGAAACGGAAGCTCAAATTGCACAGTTGGAACATCAATTGGCGGAAATCCATTTCCAAGATCCTACCTATCAAGGTATGCTCAACGAATATAACCGACTTAAACCCCACCTCGACCGGCTCATGGAGGAATGGGAGAAATTGTCGAATTGAAGCATTTAACCGTATTTTCTCGCGTTCCTTCGGCGGTCTCTGCGTAATTTCATTACGTCCTTTTTCATTTGCTTGCGCATCGGTTTTCCTTGATGTTTACGATGCGTTTTGAAGGCTTTTGACGCCATTTTTCGTTTTTTCTTTTGCTCCTGCTCGTACGTTTTCCAAGCTTTGGCTCTCCGATGTTCAAAGGAACCGCTATCACTGCTTTTACACGAAGAAATGTGCATTGCCAAGAAAAACAAAGCAAAGGCTATCTTTTGGATGAATTGGAGCATTTGTGTTAACTTTGCGCTGATGGTATTACGTTTTGCCCTGTGTTTAGTTTCAGTTCTTTGCCTGGTTTCATGCCATAAAAACCAACAAAACCCTGTTCCTAACATTCCCATCGATATTACCATCGATCTTGGGTTACCCAGCTATTACGCACTTCAAGGGGTCAGTGGATATGCTTATGTAAACGGCGGATCGCGCGGAATTATCGTTTACCGTAAAGCGTTGGATCAATTTGTGGCCTTCGATCGGCATTCGCCCGCAGACCCAAATGGCAGTTGCCCCTTACCGTTATATCCTAACCCAAGTAATTTTCTAGAATTACTTGACTCGTGCAGTTCTGCTAAGTTTTCTTTGTACGACGGATCTCCTATCACCGATTGTCCATACGGACTTCGCCAATACGCTACCCAATATAACGGAGCGAATTCTTTACGCATTTATAATTAGCATGCAAGAAATTACCTTAACCATCATCGACAGAACAGGTCAAAGCCATGAACTAACGGGTCCTACGGATATGAATATGAACTTGATGGAATTATGTAAGGTATATGAACTGCCGGTGCTCGGTGAATGCGGCGGAATGGCCATGTGCGCTACATGCCAGGTCTACCTGGAATCGGATACGGTGCTTCCTGAGCAGAGCGAAGCAGAATTGGACATGTTAGATCAAGCTTTTTATGTTAAACCCAACAGCCGTTTGGGGTGTCAAATTCAGCTGGATGAATCCCTCCACGGGACGGTATTTCGTTTGGCGCCTGAATCCTATTGATTTCGAATTTCCTGAGGTATTTTACATACTGGAATCGGTTGCATTTTATGCCGATTGAGGGCATTAAAACGCCGGTAAATCGTTAAAACTTCTTGTTCCCTTTCGTTGAGTATGGATTCATCTCCTGAATAATCCATCGCCCATTCAAGCTCCGGATAGGTGGCTCCTAACTGTTGCTCATCGGTTCGATCCTCCCCCCATAACCCATCCGTGGGCTTAGCAGAAATGATTTCTAACGAAACCCCAACATGCTTTGCCAAGGCCCATACTTCCGTTTTGGTTAAGTCTGCAATCGGACTAATATCAACCCCACCATCCCCGTATTTTGTATAGAATCCTACCCCGAAATCCTCCACCTTATTCCCTGTTCCTACTACCAAGCAACCGTTCGCTTGTCCAACGGCGTATAAGGTGGTCATGCGCAGTCTGGAACGCGTATTGGCCATACTTAACAGGTGCGTTGCCGTGGCTTCAGGCATAGAAGCCCTAAAGGACTCAAAAGCCGAGGTTAAATCCAGTTCGAGACACTCCACGTTCGGAAACGTGTGACTTAACGCTTTCATGTGATCTCGAGCACGAACCAATTGATCGTGTTGTTGATGAAGGGGCATGCCTAACAAAATTGTTTTTAACCCTGTTTTAGCGCAAAGCCAAGAAGTCACTGCGGAATCCACCCCCCCAGAAATACCCACGATGAACCCCGCTTGGCGGGATATGCGACAATAGTCAGTCAACCAAGCAATGATGTGGTTTTCTACCGCATCCATGCTAAAATAGGAGGGATAGTTTTAACACCAATTGGTTTTGGCGTGCTTTGGGGTAAAAATACGAACCATCCGGGCCTGAGGCCGCATTGGATAAGGTATAATGGTTCTCGATAGCGCGGAGGTGTAACGGAGTTAATCCGTAAAAGAAACCAAGCTCAGGCACTAACGACGTCGTTCCGGCAAAATTCCATTGTGCACCTGCCGAAAAACCCACCGAACCTCGGTAAAAAAAGCTCTCGCTGTACCCTTTCATGTTCGCATTGTCTTTTGAGGTCCATGCCGTATTTCCTTGCGCGTCCATGCTCATATCATATCCGTGATCGTTGATTTTTTGGGAAACTAAAAAACTATTTCGCAAACCAAATTTTCCAAAAATGGTCCAATCCCCAATGGGCTGCATGCGAAATAGCATCATGAGCGGAATCGCCACACTTACAGCATTGTATTGTCGATTCGTTAAAAGATAGGTTGTACCTCCCGACTCCACTTTTTGAAGTATGTTCGCTCCGGCATAACGGTAAAACACCGAGTCTTTCATTTCATAATTCAGCTTGGTGAATTCGAATTCGAAGCCCGTTGAAATCCCTAAACTGTTGGAAGTTTTGAATCGGGTATTGAAAATCATACCCACGGATAAATCATGGTTAAAAGCCGTAGGATGAAAGTAGGCATCGCCTGATTGAACCATATTAACGGCAAAATTACCCGTCATTCCCGCTTGTAGTCGATTCGAATTGTCTTGCGAAAACATTGTTTGAAAGCTGAATACTCCCCAGGTTGTTAAAAAACAAAGTATACTTAGCGATTTCATACCATTTGAGATTATCGTATTTTTACAAAATTAAAAATTATCTTGTTGGTGAAGCGATTCTTGCCATACTTACCGTGTTTTATCGTTAGCCTTTTGCTCTCGTGCAATCGAGATCCCTATGCTGTTGACACGGAAAACACTCGAATCGATTTGGTTTTCCATAATACAGATTCTTTATTTTCCACTCGAAAATCGGATCAATATCTTGCGGTTCGCCAACAGCTGAAAGCCTTGGACCAGGACGTTTACGGTTATCTCTTAGGGTATTGTTACCACGTTCCAATTCAACCCGACACGACCTACCTCCGCATCATGGGGCGCATGATGAACGACCCCTATGTAATCGCACTCGAACAGGAAGTTGCCAAAAAACTATACTCCGCACGAAAGCTCCATCAAATTACCCTTTCCAATGCTTTTAAAAGAATGAAAGTGTTGCTGCCAAAGGTAGCGCAGCCCCACCATGTTTTCTGGATAAATTCGGCCTTTACAAGCTCTGTATTTTGTTCCAAAAGCTCCATTGCCATAGGACTTGAACGTTATTTAGGACCCTCCTCCAAAAGCATTCAGCAATTACCGGAAAATCAGTTTTTTCAATGGATTAAAAACAGCATGGAAGAACGCTATATGGCGCGTGACGCGGTGGTAGGATGGCTTAATACCCATGCCATTGATGAAACCCAAGCGAGTTTATCGGAATCCATGATTCGATGGGGAAAACTGCTTTTTGTGGCTCGTAAACTCTTGAACAAAGCAGATTTGGCCATTGTCATGCGTTATTCCAAACAAGATCTTGAATGGGCCTTGGCCAGTGAATGGGCGGTTTGGAAATACCTGATCGATGAACAACTGCTCTACGACCGAAGGGAGGACACTCGTCAAAGCCTATTGCATGAAGGACCCTTTACCCGGGGTCTTCCACAAGAAAGTCCCGATCGCTTAGGCCAATTTCTGGGTTACCGCATCGTAGAGCAATATGTTGATAACCATCATCCTACCCTTGAAGCACTGCTAAACCTCCCCTATTTAACCCTTTTACAGGCCTACGAAGCACCCGAAAAAAAATAACATGAAAAAGAAATCAAATATCCAGCTTTCCGTTGCCTTGAACGAGAACAATGTACCCGAAAGCATTCAATGGACAGCCGAGGACAGTGGACACCAAGATGCGCCCGCCAAGGCCTTTTTCTTGTCGCTCTGGGACCCCAAAGAAAACAATACCTTGCGCATCGACTTATGGACCGAAGCCATGACGGTGGATGAAATGAAGCAGTTCTTCCATCAAACGTTATTAACCATGGCCGACAGCTTTGAAAAAGCCACAGGCGAAGCAAATATTTGCGAAGATCTTCGGGACTACTGCTACCATTTCGCCGACAAAATGAATATCCTCCCACAGGAATGATCCTAGAAAAATTACATACGAAGCACGAAACACCCATTCAGTATGCTTTTGCTGATGGAACCGTATTGAATGAACGCATTGGGAGTGCCATCCTCTTAGAATTTACGGGAAATATTTTTTGTCGAAAATGTGCGAAACCCACGAAGAAATCCTTCGGAGAAGGCTTTTGTTATACGTGCTTTTTATCGGCTCCCGAGGCCAGTCCATGCATTGTGAGCCCAGAATTGTGCGAAGCGCATTTGGGAAAAGGACGTGATATCGTGTATGAGGAAAAGCATCATAACCAACCGCACTATGTGTATTTAGCCGCAACGGATCAGGTAAAAGTGGGCGTCACGCGCACAACGCAAATGCCAACGCGCTGGATCGACCAAGGGGCAAGGGAAGCGATTATATTGGCTGAAACCCCGAACCGATATTTAGCCGGCGTACTTGAGGTGGCCCTCAAAGAAATGTACAGCGACCGAACCAACTGGCAGAACATGCTTCGGGATATTCATGAGGATACCATCGATTTGGTGCAAGAAAAATGGGAATTGATGGACCAATTACCCGAGGACTTAAATCAGTACTTTACGGAAGATGAAACCCTGTATTCGTTTGAATACCCCGTGCTTCGCTATCCGGAAAAAGTAGCCGCATTAACCTTGGAAAGAGAACCAAGAATTCAAGGAATCCTGACCGGAATTCGCGGACAATACCTGTATATTGATGATTATTTAGTGTTGAACGTGCGCCG
>Ga0214921_10011159_pt1 | contig 10973 bp, 6 predicted proteins | sample LL1505_MetaG_FD_177992 | JGI IMG/M metagenome (GOLD analysis project Ga0214921, IMG submission 177992) | Freshwater microbial communities from Lake Lanier, Atlanta, Georgia, United States - LL-1505 | ecosystem: Environmental > Aquatic > Freshwater > Lake | place: USA: Georgia | collected 2015-05-28
CAATATTTATGGTCATGAACCTGATAAATTAGTCTATCGTTTTCAGAGAGTTACTCCTATCGAAGTTTCACCATTCGATCCGAAAACAGTTTATTTCGGTTCTCAATATTTACATAAAACAATAGATGGGGGAAAATCATGGACACGAATTTCTCCCGATTTAACTGCAAGAACCGCAGAAACTCAAATTATTTCTGGTGGTCCTATTACCAGAGATGTAACAGGTGAAGAATATTACAGCACCTTATATGAAATTGCTGTATCACCATTAGAAAAGGGAATTATTTTTACAGGTTCAAATGATGGACCTTTGTTTATAACCAAAAATGAGGGGAAAAGCTGGAAAAATATTACTCCTGAAAATCTTCCCCCTGGTGGAAGGATAGATTGTATTGAACCCTCCAACCATACAAAAGGTAAGGTCTATTTTTCTGTATTAAGGTATCAGCTGGGAGACTGGAAACCTTACATTTATAAAACAATCGATTATGGAAATACCTGGATGTTATTAACTGATGGATTTAACGGTATTCCTGCCGATTTTCCAGTTAGAGTTGTCAGGGAAGACCCAAAAGAGCCGGGGATATTATATGCAGGTACTGAATATGGATTGTTTATTTCTTTAAATGATGGTGTTTCCTGGTCTCCATTTCAGCTAAACCTTCCTGTTACACCTATTTCTGACCTAAAAATTAAGAATAATGATTTGGTTTTGGCAACAATGGGCAGAGGATTTTATATTTTAGATAATATTCAGGCTATCAGAGACTGGAAAAATATAGAAAATTCAAGGGAGTTATCTTTTCTAAAACCAGTTCCCCAAGTTAGATTAAGGTATCAACCAAGTCCAAAATCTGATTTAACACAGTATCCGGCTCCTTCCATATTTATTGAATACTTTATACCTGAACAAAAAGATTCCATAATTAATCTAAGAATTTTAGATGATAAAGGTCGATTAGTAAGGCAGTTTTCTAGTGCAGATGAAAAGATTCAAGAAGATTTTTCAGAAACCAAGGTGGATATGGCTACTGGATTTAGGACGAAAGGTTTTAAAACCGATTTGAGTGTTAGTCCAGGTTTACATCGATTTTTATGGGATATGCGTTATACAGGATTTAGCTCAAATGGGAAAAATGGTATTTTGGCAGCACCAGGTAATTATATGATTGAGATCAATTACATGAATAAAATTTATAAGCATAACTTTCAATTGTTAATCGATCCGCGTTTAGTAAATGCTCAGATTTCAACAGATATGATAAAAGAGCAAGTTGAATTATCTCTTCAGATTCGTGATTTAGAATGGCGAGCTAAAGAATTATCAGTTCGAATTAAAAAATCTTTAAACGAATCAGAGAAGTCATCTCCTGATTATTTACTTTTTCAAGATATGGATAAATCTTTGAATACTGTTAAATCTGTACCATACAGTCAGCCTATGTTAATAGATCAAATTTCTTATCTCAGAGAAATGTTAAATACTGCTGATCAACAACCTGGTAAAGATGCATATATCAGATTTACCGAATTAAGTAAGGAGGTAGAATATTTGGAAAAGAAATGGATTAAATTATCAAATGGTACCCGCGTCACCAATTAGGATAAAGGGTGCCCAAAAATAAGGTGACTGATTTATCATTTTTTTCTTAGCGAACTGTAAAGCTTTATTTTTAGAATACCCTTTTGATAAATAATAATAAAAGGAATTCATAAAAATTGAAGTGCTTCGATCATCTACCTGCCATAAACTGGTTAATACAGAGGAAGCCCCGCCATTTAAAAATGATTGAGCTATACTATTCATTCCTTGTGTTGGAATATAACTGCCAATTGCAGATTGGCAAGCAGATAAAACAACTAAATTTGCCCGGATTTTTAGAGTGGTTATTTGATTGGCATATAGCGAGGAGGATTCTTTATGGTTAGCATTTTCAGTAAATATTAACTCTCCTCCCTTTTCATCATCGTTCAGATTTGGATCACTGTGTGTAGCAATATGAATCAAATTATATTTCTTTGCTTCTTTCTTAAAGTTTTCGGCACTGGCTTTTTTATTCATGTATTTTACCATTGGCATGTGTTGACTGATATTATCAAGTTCAATTTCACTGTACTTTAAATTGGCAAAACCTCTTGTATCATTTTGAAAAGTTGGGGAAAAGGCAATAATCTTATTCTTTAAAGGTTTATTAGGTTTGTAAGCGGGTGCATCTTTAATATAATGATAGGTAATTGTATAGTTTTCAATCAGGTTTTGGGTGATTTTCTTCCCATCATATAATATTTCAAAAGGTAAAATAGTAAGAATCTGGTCTGGAAAAAGAATTATATTTTTAATCTTATTAGGTATTGGTGGCACTAATAATACACTTAATTTCTTAACCAGGTTCTGATAAATCTTTTCATAATTTTCTTTTGATTTTATACCTGAAACGGGTAATTCCCTTATGGCATTTCTTACAGATAAAATTGTTTTGTCAAGAGGAAAATCTATGGGCTTTATAATGACATCAATTTTTTTGTTAGCTTGGGTCCATATAATTAATTTATTTTTAGTAGTCCAATACCTTATAAACATAGTATTTGAGTATTTTTCTGGAAATTTATCTTCTGAATATGGAAAGTAGATAAGTTTTTTTAAGTTATCCAGATAGTATGAATTTGCTTCAAAAAAATTACTTATAAAGTTTGTTTTCATCTCGTTTATAAATCTGTCCTTTTTTAGTTCAGTGTTATTTTTTTGAATGGAATCGATGTAATTCATTTGATTTAAGGCAATTACTGAAGCTTTAATATGATTGTTTTTCTTCAAATACAGATTTGTTTCTATTAGATAATACCTTAATACCAAATGATAAAAACTAATATTTTTATTGTCTTTTAATTCATTTATTAATTTTAATCCATTGGCATTAATATTCTCTGCTTTTTTATACTGATCCAATTTTTCATAAAAAGAAGAAATTTGTAACAAGGTTTCTATGTGAGAAATTAAATTTTCAAAAGCAAAATACTGAACCAATTTTTCTGCTTCAAGAAGATACTTTTCTGCCTTTTCTTTATTATTTTGTTGAAGACTGATTGAAGTTAATATTAAAAATTTATTTATTTTTTGTAAGTCAGATGCTTTTTTTCCAATTTTATTCAAGAAAAATAACCCTTTTAAGGTATCTCTATAGGGTGGCATCATATATAAAGATGCAAGATTTAAATATCTGTTACTACTTTCAGCTTCTGGAGTAGATAAAATGGTATCATGAATATACTGAGCTTGATTAAAAAATTTAATCGCTGATTCTATATCATATTTTTTTAAGAATAATTGCCCTAAATTTTCTTCAATTCCCGATAGAGCTATCTGATTTATTGGTATATTTTTTAAAATAAACTTTTTAGCTATTTCTAAATGCTCTTTAGCTGCATCCAGTTGATTTGTTTTAAGTAATGAAGAACCTATGTTTGCATGTATTTCACCCATTTCATTGTTTGATGTAATCTTTATCTTTTCTCTTAGTTTTAATGATTTTTGATAATAAGCAATGGCATCATTTTCTTTATTTATCGCACTGTAAGTATTACCGATATTATTTGCAATTTGAGCTTTTATTTTAAAATTCTGATTTTTTATTTGATATGCCTTCGTGTAATATTCAATAGCTTTTTCATACTCTTTTAATCCAAGGTAATTATTAGCTACAGATAAATAAAGATTTTGCTTGTTTTCCTTATTATTAAGAGAAATAATTTCCAATAAAATATTTAAGGAAGCAGTATATTTTTTTTCTAAATAGTAATTATTGGCAAGATTTATAGTATATTTTATAAGTTCTTTTTGATAAAGGGGTGAATTTTTTACTTGTGAAATGGCTTCATTAAAATAAACCTGGGAGATTTCATACTTCCCGTATTTTTGATATAACAATCCAATGTTATTAATAGATTTAGATACTTCAGGATGGTTTCCTTTAAAAAATATGATTTTATTTTGATAAGCTTTTTGGTGATAGTATAAAGCGGAATCAGGTTGATTTATATCTTCATAATAAAAACCAAAAAGTGTATTTACTAATCCTACTTTTACTGAATCAATATTATCAGGAGTTTCAGGAAAAAGGATGCTTATTTTGGTTAGATAATAAAAGGTAGAATCTCTATGATTTTTATCATAATAATATTCAGCTGAATTTAGATAACTTTGAAAATCTGAAGGAATTTCATGATTATTTAAAGGATTTTTTTTACAACCATTAACCAAAATATAAAAGCTAACTATTGTTATAATGTGAAAACAGGTTTTTAATTCTTGAAATCCAATATTTTTATTCATAATTTAGAATGAGTCTTAATGAAATACCAAAAAATTTTATCAATTTCCTATATAAATGTATCAAAAAAAGATTAACAGAATTATTATAATTTTGTATCATTTACTGGAACATTTTTTTGCCCTTTCAACATAGTATTTATGAATGGTAGTTTAGAGACAATGGATTTAGCTGCTGCCATACGAGCTGGTGGAACTAAAAGAGAGCAGGCTCTATCAAACCTGTATAAAGTTACAGGATTGTTTTTTAAAATTAAGCAGATGGTTACCAACCATGGCGGTAATGAAGAAGATGCACGGGATGTATTTCACGAAGGAATTATTACTCTTGATCGAAAAATACGACATGATGAATATGAAGATCGTGGAACTATTGAAAGTTACCTTTTTGGTGTTTGCCGTTTCATTTGGTCAAATCAACAAAGGAAGAATAAAAGAATCGATTTAAAAGAAGATTTTACATCTTATGATCGATCTTCTGAGGAAAATCCTTTAGATACCATGCTTAATAATGAGGGACAAAATTTAGTCGCTTCTTTGTTTAGTCAACTTGGTGAAAATTGCAGTAAAATATTATCTCTTTGGAAGCTTTCTTATTCTATGAATGAAATAGCAGAGGAAATGGGACTTCCCTCGGGAGATAATGCCAGAAAACATAAATTCCGTTGTTATCAAAAACTACTTGGTCTTATTGATAGTTCGCCAGAATTGGCACATAATCTTAAAAATTTAGGACAATGAATACTCCGGATTACACTGAAAAATTAATGTCTTTAGCAAATAAAGAATTATTTGGCGATGAAAAAATGCAATTAGAAAAAGAAATACAGGAAAATCCTGCTTTGAGAGAGGAGTTTAAAAAACATTTGCTGGCCCAGGAATTATTAGAAGCATTTATTTCGCAAGATTTAAAAAAGAAATTACAAACATTTTCTGATCAAGAAAGTGGAAAGGAATCTTCGGTGGCTGTTATTAAAAAACTTAATCCGTCCGCTTACAAATTAGCTATTGCAGCGTCGGTAGTATTAGTATTGGGTGTTTCTTCTTACCTTTTTATTGGAAATAAATATTCCTATCAAAATATTGCCGATGGTTATTCATTAGAAATCCAGGAGGTAAGGGGAACAAATCTGGTTGCTGAAGATATAATTGAGAAAGCTTCTGATTATATCTCCAAAAATGAAAATGCTATGGCAATATCCATTTTAAATAATATTTCTCCTGATGATGACCGATATTTTATAGCTCAGCTATTGATTGGTAAGGCCAGTTATCAAGATGATTTAATTTCTAATGCAGAAATAGCTTTTCAAATTTGTACAAAAGCAAATCAAGAGGACATTCAACTGGAAGGACAATATGGATATATTTTGTGCCAGCTTAAATTAGATTCATGGTCGGATAAAAACCAGGATATTCTGATAAAATTATCTGAAAATGAAAAGTTTAAATATAAAGAAGAGGCCTCTGATCTTTTGAAACAATTAACTATTGCAAGATTTTTCAATTAATTTAAATAACTTACTTGTTATGAAAAAAGGATTCCTTCTAAACTTATTTATACTGGTGCTCAGTTGTTCAATTCCATACCAGAACTTTGCACAAAAAAGGGAAAAAATGGATGCTGCCTTAAGATCATTTATTGAGACCCCTTTTATGCAGAAGTTCAAGGACTTAAAACTTGAATCCGAAAATCTGGTACTTACCTTTAAGGAAAATAAACAAAACTACTCTGCTGCTCAAATTAATAGAGTAAAATCTGCATATCAAAAAACAGTGGATAAATTTAATGCCCAGTTATTGGATATAAAAGCTGATTTTATGAATGAAAGAAAGCTACAATATATTCAAGATTTTCCTGAGGATTATACCAGTGGCCTTACATCTGATATAAATGATTTAACTTCCTTCTATCAAAGTAATTTGCAACTAACAGTTCATGATGTAACTGATGCTACCATTGATGGAAATTCTTTACTTACTTTAGTTGCTGAACTGGCTAAACTAGTTCCAGGTATGGTCACAAGTATATCAGAATTAAGATCTTCTGTTAAAAAATTTGAAGATACTTACCTCGAAGAAAAACTAATTGTGCCTTATAAATTTAAATCTTGGGAGGAAATTATTTATTAAAAACTTTAATAATTAAAGGACATGAGTAAGCAATCGATTTTATATATTTTAATCCTTCTTTTTTTGCAAAACATTAATATAGTTGCGCAAAATTCCACTAATAAACAGCTTGATCCAGCGCTTAGGAAATTTGTTCAATCTGAGATAATGGTTAAATTTAAAGATTTAAAAAGAGAGGCAGAAAATAGTGTTTCATCTTTTAAGTCGGAAATGAATAATTTTAAACCAGATCAGATACAAAAAGTAAAAAGTGGTTATGATAAAACTGCTGATAGGTTTAATCAGGAGCTTGAGAATATGAAAATGGATTTTCTTAATAAGAAAAAATTAAAATATATCATTGAATTCCCTAAGGATTACACCAGGTCATTGGAACTAAATTTTAGAGAATTAGCTCAATATTATGCTGAAAATTTCCAGCAACCTTTACAAGACGTCAGGCAATCGAAGGAAGATGGAGGTATTGTTATCGCTTTATTCCTGGAATTATTCAAACTGGTTCCCGAAGTTATTAATCATTTTAATGAAATGAAAGAAATGGCTGCTCGTTATGATGAAGCTTACTTAGACAAATGGCTGGTTACACCTTTTAAGTTTTTAACATGGGCAGAAATTCAAGCTGAGGCTGGCTATAACAATCTGAATAATACGAACACTTACTATAATAATGGGATAAATACAAATCCCTATCCATATCCAGTAACACCTGATCCAAATGCAGTTTATCCACCAGTGGCAAACCAGCCTTTACCTTCTGGTGGTATAGATTCTACCAAAACAAATAACCAGAATTGGTGGGAAACAAATTCTACGGTTCCTGTTCCAACGAATGTGGATGGAACAGCGCCGGTTAAAAATCAAAATTTAAAAACGGTTCCCTCAAAAAGTAAAGCTCCCGATCCCTTTTCCCCCGCACCAGTTCAGAAAGATACGCTTAAAGTTAAACCAACTTTACCAAAAATAAATGGATAAAAGGATGAAAAGGTTAAAACGTATATTAATTCCCTTTTTTTTCTTTTTTGGAAATCTAATCTTTGCCCAGGATTTTCCTACAGGTCTTGAATTTGAAGATGAAAAATATGAGGTTCAACCTGTTCTTTCTTTACAAAACGGTGGAAAATCTATACCTTCCTCAGTCGATTTATCTGTTTATTCTCCCTTTCCAAGGCATCAAGGAACTATTTTTAGTTGTGTAGGTTGGTCTGTAGGATACGGTGCTTTAACAATTGAAAGAGCTATTCAAAATGGATGGACAGACAGGATAAAAATTACAAATGAATCTTCATCTGCCTTGTTTTTATATAATCAGATCAAAATTGGTAATTGTAATAGAGGGGCAAGAATTTCAGACGCTCTAAGTTTTTTACAAGATAAAGGAGACTGTCTGGCAAAATATTATGATAAAAATCTGGATGATTGTGAACAACCTACAACTCCAGAACTTTTAAAAAATGCCGAGAATTTTAAAATCACAGATTATGCTGCGCTATTTGATACTGATATAGATCCAAAAGATAAAATAGATATAACTAGGAAGGCTTTAGCCCAAAATAAACCAGTCATTGTTGGATTAAGAATTAAAAACAATTTTTACAAACTGGAGGATGCTACGTTCTGGCATCCTGACTTAGGGGATACCACTTATGCTGGTGGTCATGCTATGGTAATTGTTGGATATGATGATAATCTTTCGGCTTTTAAAATGTTTAATAGCTGGGGTCCGAAATGGGGTAAAAATGGTATGATTTGGATTAAATATGATGAATTTGCAAAATACTGTAAATATGCTTATATCATTTATATTGGTCGCAATAAACCCATTCTTTCACCTAATAATGTTGTAAAGGCCTCTCCTGTGGTCTCTTCTACCAATGATTCAAGACCCCAAACAGATTTAAATGAAGTTCCTTTAAGAGAAATTTCTGGAAATTTTGACTTCTTAAGATTTACAGGGAATTTTAATTCCTTTGGTGAACCTGTTTTTGAAGAAGCATCGGTTCTAGGGGATAAAAATGTATATTCCTTGATAAACAGATCATGGAAAGTAGGAGATAAGTTCCAATTACAAGTAAAACCTGAATTTTTAAATGGTTATTTTTATGTTTTGAGCGTTGATCCCAGAAATAAAATTGAGGTTCATTGGCCAAAAAATGAAAACTTTAATGAAAAATTTAAAGGGGAACATCAATCTGGACTCTCTCCATTTTCTGGTGGTATTATAAAGATTCCAGATGCAAACAGTGTTTTAAAATTAAGCCACATTGGTACTGACCATTTAATTATTCTTTTTTCTGAAAAGAAAATACAACCTCCCTTTTTACAATATTTAAAGGATAATTTATCCATTGATGATAACGGGAATTTATTTCATTCTTTGTTTGAAATATTAGGGCAACATCAGATTCCCAATACTGAAGTTCATTTTGACAAAGAATCAATGAAATTTAAAGCTATAACACGAAATTCAGGGGCAATTATTCCACTGATACTAAAAATTGCCGTAATTTAGAATACCCTATTTCAAAATTGTTTTATCATGAAAATGAATAGTCTTTTTTGTTTATTTCTTATCATAAATGCTATTAATGCACAACCTGCATTAATCAGTTGGGAGGTTAAAGAGGCTAATAAAGGAGATGATTTTTTTACTAAGTCAATTCAAATTTCTAATGGTAATTTAGCCGCAATTGGAAATTTTTCTTCTACCGATGGATTAAAAAACCTGGGTCTTTTATCATTAATTGATTACAGTACGGGTAAAATAATTAAAAAGGTAACATTTGGTAACCAAAATGAAGTTTTTATCAATGATTTGATTGAAATGCCAGATGGTAATCTTTTTTTAATAGGTTATTCTTCCTTCAATAAAATGATTTATCCCTGGTTGACAAAATTAGATGCAAATGGGAATAAAATTTTTGAAAAAATATTACCTCTTCCCGATGGTTCTACATTGAGTTTTATAAATGAAGATCAGGTATCGGGATATTATTTATCAGCAAAAACTAAAATCGGTGGAATTATTTTAATTCATCTTAATAAAGAAGCTGAAATTACCTGGCAGAAAGAGTTAATTTCTGAATCTTGGGGTGATTTAAAAAAAATGTCTGTTGGAATAAATGGGAATATATTTTTAGCGGGTAATACTAAAAAGGGTGGGGGACAAAATTCCGGAGATGTTTGGATTACTTCTCTAGATAAAAATGGAAATGAATTGTGGCGTAAATATTTTGGGGGTAAACTATGGGAAGAATTAAATGATCTAAAAGTTCTTTCTGACGGTTCCTTACTTTTTTGCGGTGAAACTAATTCTATTGGTAATGGTAAACAGGATATCTGGCTTGTTCGTTTAAGTAACAGTGGATTTATGCAATGGGAAAGAACTTACGGTGGCAGAGAATCAGATATTGGTAAAACTATTTTACCTCTTCATAATGGAAATATATGGCTAGCTGGTAAAAGTTTGTCATTAATTAATAAAAAAGGGGCAACTAAATATGCTGCCCGTGTCGTTGAAATTGATGCCAGTGGAAATTTGCAATGGGAGGCTGATTATGGGGGTGATAATGATGAGGAAATAAATCATCTTTGTCAAATTCATGACGGCAGTGTTCTTTTTCTGGGTTGGTTTGAATCGGTTTCACAAAGTGGTAAAGATGCTTGGATTGTTCGTTTTCCAGCACCTGAAATGAATAGATTATTAGCTAAAGGTAATTTAAGATTAAAAGAATCAAAAATTTGGTTAAATACACCAGATGGTGTTTTAAAACCAAATACGCAGTCTTATCTCTCCTTTCAACTACAAAACCAAGAATCTAATCTAATTGAAAATATTCGAATTGAAGTAAACAAATTAGATGGGCAAAAAGGATTAAATATCAATCAGCTTGTATTTACTCAACCCTTACAGGCTAATGTAAATAAACAAATAAATATACCTGTTTCTTCAGATGATAATATTGAAACAAGGGAAAATCTCCTTGAAATTAAGGTTTTTTCAGGTCAAGATCTTATAAAATCTTTGACCGGCTCAGTTAAAACTTTGAATCCAAAGTCTGCTACCCTTCGATTTGTACAGACAAATGCTGAAAAAGAAGGGGTTGATGAATTTAGCCCGCAAAATTTATGGGTAGAAATTCAAAATGATGGTGATTTAGCCTCATCAGAAGTTGTCGTAAATTTTAGCTTACCCAAGGGTATTCTGGCTTTAGGTTCAACTGATGTTAAACTGGGACTTATTAATCCAAAATCATCGAGAAAAGCAAATTTTAGATTCCAGAAGACCGTTCAATTTGAAGGAAATGAAGCTAATATTCAAATTTCTGTGGTTGATAATCAAATGACAAAGATTTCAAAATCTGTCTCTGTCAGATTTGATGTTATTACCACAAGCCAATCTTCCAGTATTATTGTCTTTAATAACCCAAAAGCTTCTCAAAAAAGAACAGATTGGAGTAATCCTACTTTTAAATTAGAAGCTATGTTTGGTACAACAAGCAATAACCTTAAATTG
>Ga0214921_10011161_pt1 | contig 10972 bp, 7 predicted proteins | sample LL1505_MetaG_FD_177992 | JGI IMG/M metagenome (GOLD analysis project Ga0214921, IMG submission 177992) | Freshwater microbial communities from Lake Lanier, Atlanta, Georgia, United States - LL-1505 | ecosystem: Environmental > Aquatic > Freshwater > Lake | place: USA: Georgia | collected 2015-05-28
TGTTATTCACAGCTACACCGCCCGCTGTAGTGAAATATCCTCCTGCGTAAACGTTGCCGTTTGAATCAGTGGCTAGGGTGCTTACCCAAGGAGAACCATCACCACCGAGCCCCGCCCCCAACGCAACCCAAGAGGTACCGTTCCATTTGGCGATGTAGTTAACTGTTATGCCACCTGCCGTGGTGAAATCTCCCCCCGCATAGATGTTGCCGCTTGAGTCAGCAGTAATAGCCTCAACTGCAGAATCTGTTCCCGTCCCCAGTGCCGACCACGCAGTGCCATTCCATTTGGTTATGTTATTTACAGTTACTCCGCCGACCTCAGCCCACCATCCTCCGGCGTACACGTTGTTGTTTGAGTCGACTAAAAGGGCCAGCACTCTTCCAAAAGGCCCATTGCGCGACGCAAACCTAGTTACTCCATACCCTCCATCCCCACCAGTAACACTCCAACTGGACCCATCATACTCGTACGCGATCACATTGCTTGTGCTCTCTCCTGACACTGCAGTAAGCATCTTTCCTGATGAAAGCGGAGCGATTGCGATAGATGTTACAGAAATAGCCGGCTTTCCAAACGAAGCCACAGAGCCAAATGTAAGGGTTGCCGACCCAGCATTAGCAGTCCTCCTCGCCGTCGCTAGGTAGCGATCTCCGACATTACCGAGATCTTTAAACGCCGCCGTCCAAACCTTATCGTTACTATCAAGCGCAACTGCCGGGATGATATATTTATCACTAGCTGACGTTCCATCGAGCACCGTAACTTCACTATCAAAAGTGATAGTCGTGCCAGATATAGTTCCGCGCCTAATCACTACATCGTAGGTGTTAGCCTCGGTAACTAAGAACACATACGACGTCCCAGAGATAACTTTAAACGCCACAGAGAAATTAGCTGTGTTGTAAGCAAGATTCCCGCGCGTGGTCCAGGTCGTTGCATCCGACGATGACGCGTAATCAATCTGCGAGCCCGTATACCAGAACGCCCAGTGGTTGCTTGAGCCTGAATCGTAAAATGTCTTTCGCGCTCCGGCTGTCGTAGAGCTTGTTGATGATGATGCGCCAACAACTGAGACTTGGGCTTGGGCGATAGAAGTAACCACAGAGATAAGTGCAGCGATTAGATACACCACTAGCATAAGCGCGCGTGCGCTCCGTCTTATGTGAGAAAAGATCTCACACAAGTACTCGCTAGTTTTCTGGTCGCGTAAGTGGCACATCCTCACTTCTACAATCGGCTCCGTGTGTATATGTTTAAAGTACTTTCTAGAGTCGCTATCGTTTACTACTACTGCTCAAAGTTTGATCTTGGTTACTTGATCACTTCTCTTATTACCTACAAGCCCCCAACTTCCTGGGTAAGTACAAACACTTATCCAAGGGTTTAGGATGCTATTTTTGGGCTACTGGTAGCTGGGAGTTTATTGATGGGGAAGATGGGGTTTTTATGGGGAAAACTTCTAGAAACTTAGTAGAATTTCGCAATAACGGTGGTAGTTTTGAATCTTGGAGGATGGGTGGTTGCATCTTAGAGGAGCTGGCTGCTAACGACAGGCGTAGGACGTATCGCGTCTCACGTGAGACGTGATACGCATGTCGCATGCCGAACTAAAAGCTAGCTGATACAAATAATTTTTTACTAGAGTGTATCAGGTTCGCAGCCCTCTCGGAGCGCGCCCCTCTGGCGCGCTATGCTACGCCCTTTGATAATTGTTACATGCGGCGCTGGAGCGCCGCGGTCCGAGGAACGGAACCCGGTAGCTTCATCCCCTCTCAAATCCCCATAAAATCAATCTTTTGAGCTTCTTCTGTATTATCCGCCGCATCTTGGATATACTCATTTACCTATGAAACAACAGTGGTTTATCAATAGACGCTCCGGTAATGGCGCTGGAGAAAAGGTATTAGAAGAGCTTAATAGGGCTAGCCTTGACGGAATAAAAGCTCAAGCGATCGATTTTGCAAGTCTATCTTCCCAACTAAACGACGCTAAGGGATGCAAAGCTATCGCTGTGGCCGGAGGAGATGGAACTTTCGCTTCGGTGCTGACGGATCTTAGCTTACCTGATGTTCCAGTTATTCCAGTGCCACTTGGAACGGCGAACGACTTAGCGATTGAACTGGGGATAACTCCGACCATCGCTGGAAAACAATGGAGCGATGTCCCACGGCTATTTGAGGGTTTGACTGAAACTAAATTGGCGACATGGACCCTTTCTATTAATGGCGCCGAGAAACCTTTTTGCAATTACGTCTCCTTCGGATATGAGGGCGCTATCGTAAATGATTTCTCTAAGTGGCGAGCGAGCACCCCTTACCAAAGCAAGCTACTTAATAGGTTCATGTACACCTGGTTTGGGCTAAAAAGATTACGAGACACCCTTCCAGGCGTTACAATAACTACTGATGATGGTCATGAAAAAACTGTTGGCCCTAAGCGCGGTTTTCTTATCACGAACGTGAAGAGTCACATGGGGATCGGGATCAGCAGCGATCAGGTGCGCGCTGATGATAAGATGATTGAGTTTCTGGCTCCGTCTTCTTTACGTGATTACCTTCGAATGATCGTTAGTCGTCACAAGCTAATTGGCGCCCTAAAGCCTATAGCGTCATCTGGAAATCTCACAATAAAAGGCATTCCAAGCGGCACTCCTGTGCAGGTCGATGGTGAATTTCTCGACCTATGCGATGGCCAACCAATAGAGGTTAAATTTAGACGCGAGGTAAAGGTGCTCGCGGCTAGTAATCATGCGCTTTGATTACCCGATTATCCGCTCAAGCTCGCGGACGTTCGCTTCTTTTGTGTCTTGCCATCTCGTCAATGCCGCTGGGGTGAGCCAACGGTGATTCTTCACTAACGCTAGTGTTTTAAGCCTAAATGATTCGGTTTCATCGTTTAACTCGCGACGTTGCAATTCGCTCTTCTCAAAGAAATCAGCTCGTCCAAAATTAGCTAGGTCCGCGTCTAGTAGGTAACGCGAGAGCGGGTGCGATGGGATCTGCTTATACGATGGCTCATCAACAACCAAAGCTGTGTCGCGAATCATCTGCGCGATAAGTTCAATCTCTGATTCGGTATACCCGCCGATGCTTACTAGGTATTTTTTCGCCGCATCCGCCGCTAGCGGTTCATTGTTCGTGTATGACCAGATGAATCCAACATCGTGCCACGCCGCTGCTATAGCTAATATCTCTATCTGACGAGGATCGAGATGATCGGCGAGAGCTAAGCTAATTACCTCCCCTATTACATCCTCTGTGTGTCCATAGGCGTGATAAAGGAGATTCGCCGGGAGTTGCGAGCTAAGCAGCGACCGAGCTTCTTTTATCGCCGGGATTCCTTGAAGTCTCTTTATTTCCTGCTCTAAGCTCATTTCTTACGTATTTGAGATAGCGTATATTCGCCGTAAAAACGAAACAACAGATGCACCACGTGAGAGATTATTCGACACAATCAGGCAAAGAGGGAGAACAAAAAAACACTCGCTCTCAAAACCAAGACACCTCGTCCCTTCTAAGCTCAATGCGCGCTCTTCTAAGCCTCACCTGGCCAAGGCGCTACGTCTTTGCTGGAGGCTTAGGCGCCTTAGCTGTCGGTAGCGGAATAAACCTACTGCTCCCTGAGGTAGTTAGACGAGCGCTTGATCCTAAGAGGTTCGAGGAGTTATCGGAACACTTAGCAACCGTTGTTATGGGGTTGGTGGCGCTCTTTATAGTCCAAGGCTGCGCATTCTTTATCCGCTCTTATCTATTTGGATTAGTTGGACAGCGGGTTTACGCTGACCTACGCCAGAGACTCTTCACCTCTGTTTTAGCTAAGGATATCTCGTTTTTTGACGCGACTCGCGCAAGCGATCTCGCTGCTCGTATAAACTCAGACGCCGCCTTGGTTCAAGAAGCGGTATCGGTGAAGCTCTCAGTTCTCGCCCGCTACTCATTTCAAGTGGTAATCGGCGTTGCGTTGATGTTGTGCATGTCGTGGCGACTCACCCTAGCGATAGTCGGAGCGGTCGCGATCTTAGTTGCTGGCTCAACCCTTTTTATCTCAAAGCTAAAAGCCTCATCCCGGCAATACCAAAACGCGCTCGCAAACCTTACCTCGTTTGCTTCAGAGCTTTTTAGCGGAGTTAAGATCACCAAGACCTTAGGTGCCAGCAATCAACTGACCAAAGAGAGCGAGAAACTTAACTCAAGCACCCTTAACTTAGGAGAGCGCCGAGTTCTCTGGGGCGCAGGATTCTCATCAGGAGCGAGCGCGGTATTAAATATCCTTCTTCTAATAGTTGCGTGGTATGGGGTGTCTTTAACACTTAAAGGGGATTTGGCGTTTAACGAATTGGCCGCTTTTGTGCTCTACGGCGCGATAGTCGCAGTCTCATTTTCGTTTTTAATTGGGGCGTACGGCGACCTCGCTCAAGGACTAGGTGGGTTGGAGCGGTGTTTTCAATTAATTCAAGGCGCCGAGACTCAAGAGGAACTTGATATTGAAAGAGAGACCTCAGTCGCCGCGATTGGGAGAAACTCAGGAGCTCAGATTGAATTCTGCGATGTAACTTTTTCCTACCCGGGGAGAACAGATAATCCGGCTCTAGCTAATTTATCTTGTCAGATTGAGGCGGGATCTTTTACTGCTTTTGTTGGAGCATCAGGTTCAGGCAAAAGTACCATCGCGCAGTTAATCTGTAGGCTCTACAAAGTAGAGCATGGTGTTATCACGATCAACAACTCACCGATAAACTCAATCAGCGAGGAGAGCCTTAGAGAAACCGTCGCGTGGATCCCTCAGGAACCAACGCTTTTTGGTTTTACAGTTCTTGAGAATCTCCTTTTAGGAAACCCACGTCTTCTCCGTGATGAGGCGCTAAAGATAATGCGCGGTTGGGATTTCCTTGATTTTGTGGAGACCCTGGAGAGTGGATACGATACTAAACTTGGCGAGTTTGGAACCTTATTAAGCGGCGGCCAGCGTCAGCGATTGGCGATAGCTAGGGCGCTACTAAGAAAGCCTTCAGTGCTTATCCTAGACGAGGCTACATCTGGATTGGATAGCGAAACCGAGTCCTTAGTGACACAGGCTGTGAGGAGTTACATCCCACAAGCAACACTTATAGTTGTTTCGCACCGTTTAGCAACCGTGCGCCAAGCAGATAAAATCTATGTTTTAGATGGTGGGACGATAGTGCAGAGTGGCACACACCTAGAGCTTTCGAGAGGTGACGGTGTGTATCGAAGATATGCGGAGAGGCAGGTGCTATAAACACAACGGGCAAAACCTCGCCGGAGCGAGGTTTTGCTTCGTTCCCTTAACGCTTATTAGCTGGCAGAACCTTCTTTCTAATCCGCACAGAAACAGGCGTTACCTCAACTAGTTCATCATCACGGATAAACTCAATCGCCTTCTCAAGGCTCATCGGCACAACCGGTGTCAGTATTACGTTCTCGTCCTTAGCGGCCGCGCGGATATTTGTCAGCTTCTTCTCACGACAGATATTCACGTTCAGATCGTTATCTCTGTTGTGCTCGCCGACAACCATACCTTCGTAAACTGGGTCGCCTGGTTGTACGAAGATCTTGCCTCGCGGTTGCAATCCGAAGATAGCGTAAGGGATAGCCTCTCCCTGCCTATCAGCCACAAGTGAGCCACTTAGACGGGAGACGAAATCGCCCTTATAGGCCTCATAGCCTTTAAGGTACGAGTTCATTATTCCGGTACCACGGGTATCCGTGAGGAACTCATTTCTGTAGCCGATTAAGCCTCGTGATGGTATCTCAAACTCAAGACGCACACGACCTGAGCCGTGGTTAACCATGTTAACCATCTTGCCACGACGGAGCGCCAACTTCTCAGAGAGGATACCGATAAACGCCTCATCGCAATCGATTAGCACGCGCTCAATAGGTTCGTGCTGTTCGCCGTTTATCTCTTTAAAGATAATCTGTGGACGTCCAACGCAGAGCTCGAAATTCTCACGACGCATCGTCTCAATAAGGATCGCCATCTGGAACTCACCGCGGCCGCGAACTAAAACGCTCTCGTCCTCTTTTGAGTCCTCAATTTTTAGCGCTACGTTAAATAGAGCTTCTTTGTATAGTCGCTCCTTAATTTTCTGCGGCTGTACTATCTTGCCCTCGCGACCGGAGAATGGCGAAGTGTTAGCCATAAACTTCATCGAGATCGTTGGCTCATCAACGACTAATCGTGGCAAAGCTTGCGGATTATCAAGGGTACAGATGGTATCTCCGATCGCTACATCCTCAACTCCTGAGAGAATGATGATATCACCAGCCTGAGCCTCATCTACCTCCTCAAAGGAGATTCCCTGATATACCTGAAGCTTCGTTACACGAAGTGGTCTCGCGACTCCGTCGGCTCCGATACATCCAAGCCGCTCGTTCTTACGCGCACTGCCGTTAAATACTCGACCGATAGCGAGCCTTCCTAGGTAATCTGAGTAAGAGAGGTTTGATACAAGCATCTGAAATGGCTTGGTCTGATCGTAAGACGGACCAGGGATGTTTTTAACGATCGCGTCAAATAGCGGAGCTAAATTCGTCCCTCGCTCAGTTAGCGATGTCTGCGCGATACCATCACGTCCGATCGCGTAAAGAAGCGGGAAATCAAGCTGGTCTTCTGTGGCGTCTAGATCGATAAATAGATCGTAAACCTCGTTTAAGACCTCTTGTGGCCTGGCATCTTGACGATCGATCTTGTTAATAACAACGATAATTGAACGCTTCGCCTCTAGAGCCTTACGGAGAACGAAACGGGTCTGAGGAAGTGGACCCTCTGATGAGTCAACTAATAGAACCACGCCATCAACCATCATCATGGCGCGCTCAACCTCACCGCCGAAATCGGCGTGGCCTGGAGTATCGAGGATATTAATCTTTACATCACCCCATTTAACTGAGCAGTTCTTCGCGGCGATCGTGATTCCGCGCTCGCGCTCGAGGTCCATACTATCCATCACCCGGTCGGCTACTTCCTGATTAGATCGGAAGAGCCCGCTCTGGCGAAAGAGGTGATCTACAAGGGTAGTCTTGCCGTGATCTACGTGAGCGATAATAGCTATGTTGCGGATATTATTGTTAATTAATGTGTTAGCGGAATCCATTTTACAAACTAAAAAATCAAACCTAGGGAAGGCCCGCAAAACCTACCCGTAGCGAGAAAGTGGAGGTTGAGTTGATATTCGATTTTCGAGATGGGAAAAAACCGCAAGTGTATCCCCTGTGATACATTGAGGATTTTTTCCCATCTCGAAAACTCGAAGAGCGACTCAAGATCCGCTTTCGCAGTAGGGAGGGGTTTTGCCGGCCTTCCCTGGAGCATGGTATCCTGTAGCGGGTAAATAAGCAAAGAGGTGGAGATCACCCCTGCAAATTCGAATGCCAAGTCTTCGTAACGATCCGCTCCGAGAATCGCCCATTTAGATGTCGCGCTAGCTCCTCAGTAAAGAACACCGAGCGGTGCTGGCCTCCAGTGCAGCCGAATCCAACTGAGAGGAATTCAAAATCACGGGCTAAGTAGCTCTCTACCGCCCCTGTCACAAGCGCGAAAACGTGCTCTCGAAAAACTGAAACCTGCGGTAGTGGCTTTAAATATTCAGCTACCTCAATGTCCCGTCCCGTTAAATTCTTGTAACGCTCCTCTCTTCCTGGATTAGGGAGACACCTGCAATCAAAAACAAAGCCCCCTCCGTGGCGCCCCTCTTCACTTGAGAAGAGCTTGTTAGGGATCGGCTTTTTATATGAGAAGCTCGTTATCTCAACAGTGATAATTTTTGAAGGCGTGCTTTGATTCATATCTTTTTATCCGTAATCGCCAAGAGCCGCTCGACACAATCGCGAATCCGCGGCAGAGATACTGGCAGCTCGCTTTTGTTCAACTCGTTGCTCAGTGTCGCTAACGCTCCAGGTATACTATCGGTGAAATAACTTTTTCCCGCTCCCAACCCCTGACGCCCATAAACTCCTAGAACTTGGAGCATCCTGGCGATAATAAATCCCGAGTAATAATGATAAAAGAGCTGGCGATCGATCGCGGTGTATTTTGAAGCCTCTGCAATATAGTGCTCGACAAGACGGGCCCTACTCTCACTTGGGATCTTAGTGCTTGATTGGTAAAGCAGGGACACCACATCGTACTGCAATGCCCCCCTTCTTCCGCTCTGAAAATCGATAAAAAACGGCGCCCCGTTAACCGCCATGATGTTGCGCGATTGAAAGTCGCGATAGACGAAATTACTCGCGTCGGCGCGCTCAAGGAAAGCTATCAGCTCAGCAAAATCTTTAGTAAGCGGCGCGAGATCAAAATCAGGAAGCAGCCTTAACACCAGCTCCTTAGCGAAATTAGCGCAATCACCGGCGAAAGTTCCCGGCAATAGATCACGCTCTGGATAGCATGTGGAGAAGTCAAAATCCTTCGCACACTCTATCTGGAAATGGGGCAGAAATTCTAAGCTCTTTAAGTAGAGCGCCTCAGCAGCTGGAGGGAAATCGTTTGCGCTCTTTGCCGACGCGCGCTCTTTGGCTAATAGATCAAATAGGGTTTCGTCTCCTAAGTCCTGTTCTAGGATCAGATTATAGTCAGGTTCGTACAGGTATATCTCAGGCACCGGTAACCCACGCGAGAAGAAATATTGCGCGAACGAGACGAAGGCGTCGTTTTCTCGGCGGATCGGATTGATAGCTCCGATAATACTGGTGTCACTCGAAGTCAAACGAAAGATGCGCCGTTCTGAGGCGTGCGGCCGTAATTCAGTAATATCTGTCGGGGTAACGCCCGTGAGCTGTTTAAAGAATCTGTTGAGCAGCTCTTCTTGGTTGTCTTTGGGCATCGCTGTTATCTTGGTACAAAAAAGATCCGCCGCAGTTTTCTTTTAAACAAAGAGTCCAGCGACAACTGACAAAGAGCGGGATAACGACGGTACGTCTTAATACCTCTCCCTCTTTTCCTCTCCGTTCTCTTTGTACAAAAAAAAGATCCGCCGCCGGAGGGCGAATTACTCATTCCTTCCCAAAGAGTAAAAGAGAACTGTGAGCGGGAAAAGGGGTTTTTACCCCCCCCCTTGTTATCCTGATTCCTCTTTGTGAAGACTTATCTGCCAGGGAGTAAGGAATATAGCAAGATTAGGCAAATACTATCGCCAATGATTACAGGTAGCTATACAACCTCCTGTGGCAAGATTTAGCCCTCTCCGCTTTAAGCGCAACCTTCAAAGCCAAAGGCTCATCTTAACCCTCGAATACCTGTACAAGACCAAGGGATTAAGATGGAGAAGGATCTCACCAATCCAGAGAAAGCGGCGCTAACGTTACTAAGCCTAGGCAAGGACGCTGCCGCGCAGATCATGCAGAACTTAAGCGAGGAGGAGGTCAAATCGATCTCACGAGCGTTTCTTACCGTATCAGAGGTCGACCGCGAAACTCAGTTGGCCACATCCAAAGATTTCTTTCGCATGTTAACCGCGACCGAGAAGGTTCTAGTTGATGGTCGTGAGTTTGCTAAAGACGTGATCGCTTCTGCTTTCGGACAGGAGCGAAGTGTTGGCTTACTGGAGTATGTCAACGGAACTCGCAAACAACCGATCGGCCAGATTATCGGTGGCATTCCCGAAAAGCTCTTACTCGGATTTATCTCCGCGGAGCATCCGCAGACGATCGCTTTTTTGATGACTGTGATGAATCCGGATCAGGCGGCGCTCGTTTTAAAGCAGATGCAGCCTGAGATGCAGACAGATGTATTAATCAGAATCTCAAATATCAGTAACGTTAAGGCCGATATCGTTGATGAGGTGCGCGAGGTATTGCAAGCGCAGCTCTGCGGTGACGGCACAGCCGATGAAGATATCGGAGGACCTAAGTCAGCTGCGGATATCCTTAACTTTATCGATCGCGCCAGCGAAGAGCGGATTATTACAGAGATTGAAGAGACCTTCCCGGATCTCGCTGAGACTATTCGAAATCTCATGTTTACGTTCGAGGATATCAAGAAGATCGACGACCGTGGCGTTCAGACTGTACTCAAAGATGTTCCGCGTGAGCAGCTCGTACTTGCTCTTAAGACTGCGTCTCCAGAGCTTCGAGATGTTGTATTCCGCAACGTATCACAACGCGCAGCTGAGATGATCAAAGAGGATCTAGAGGCGATGGGACCAACCAAGCTAAAAGATGTCGAGAAAGCTCAGCAGGGCATAGTCGATATCGTGCGCAAGCTTGAGGAAGAGGGCAAGATCGTCATCAGCGGTGGTGGTGGTGGGGATCAGTTGGTGTAATCGAAGCGCGAATCTTTGGCGCGATTGTTAAGGTCGTCTGAGGAGAAGAAATTATTTGTCTCAGCTAGCTTCTAGTTCGACATGCGACAGGCGTATCACCTCTCACGTATAACGTCTCACGTGATACGTCCTACGCCTGCCGCCTGTCGAAAAAGGGTTCTCTCTCCCTCGGACCGCGGCGCTCCCGCGCCGCTTGTAGCAATTATCAAATGGCGTAGCATAGCGCGCCAGAGGCGCGCGGTCCGAGAGGGCCGCGACTAGCTCTTAGTCCGGCATGCGACATGCGTATCACGTCTCACGTTAGACGCGGGACGTTATACGTATCACGCCTGCCGCCTGTCGTTGACGTGTTCCTTTCCCCCTCGGACCGCGGCGCTCCAGCGCCGCCTGTAGCAATTACCAAAGGGCGTACCAAAGCGCGCCAGAGGCGCGCGGTCCGAGTGAGCCTCGACTAGCTTTTAGTTCGACATGCGACAGGCGTATAACGTCGCACGTTATACGTCCTACGCCTGTCGCCTGTCGATATCGGGTTTCTCCTCCCCCTTGGACCGCGGCGCTCCAGCGCCGCATGTAGCAATTATCAAAGGGCATAGCATAGCGCGCCAGAGGCGCGCGGTCGTGCGCCCATGAGGCGTACAAACCCTGATTGGTGGAAGACCAATCCGTAGATGCCCTAGTCTACGAAACCGAGAG
>Ga0214921_10011162_pt1 | contig 10972 bp, 7 predicted proteins | sample LL1505_MetaG_FD_177992 | JGI IMG/M metagenome (GOLD analysis project Ga0214921, IMG submission 177992) | Freshwater microbial communities from Lake Lanier, Atlanta, Georgia, United States - LL-1505 | ecosystem: Environmental > Aquatic > Freshwater > Lake | place: USA: Georgia | collected 2015-05-28
GACTTTCAAAAAGTACGCTTTTACGAACAGAAAAGATGCTGCATCATTCCATGAGGAACAAACACTCTTCGACCAAGATGATAATAAGAGATTTGGTATAGTCAGAGAAGATGCATCTGAAGAAAATCCCGAACCTCCACTCGGCTAAAAAATGATTATTGAAAAAATTACCCTGAAGAACGTAGGCATTTATACGGGATCTGTCTCTATGGACTTGCGTCCGGTGTCGCCAGACAAGCCTGTAGTTTTAATTGGAGGTCTAAATGGAAGAGGTAAAACAACTCTAAGTAATGCGATTTTAATCTGCCTTCACGGTAAGAATGCACGTTGCAAACTCGATGAGTCTCAAGGCTACCTACAAATGCTCGAGTCGCTCATCAATAAGCGAAAAAAAGAGGACGAAAACTCTTCAATTGAAGTAACCTATAGCCGACAGCTAGCCGGTAAAACTCAAAGAATCATAGTGCTGCGTGAATGGGAAAAAATTAACGGAAAAATAGTCGAAAATCTAAAGGTCTCACCTGAAATAACTTCCGACTCAATCCCATTAGACTCAGCACTAGCAAACAACTGGCAAGAACACATAGAGAGCTACTTCCCAGCTGCAATATCCGGTTTATTCTTTTTCGATGCTGAACAAATCATATCACTCACAGACCCAAAAGAAACAGCGAAGCTGATTGAATCAGCGATGAAATCTTTACTAGGACTAGATCTTGTTGAACAACTCGAAAAAGACCTACAACGCTTTCAAATAAAACTGGCACAAACATCAGCAGATCCTCAAATAACAGAGAAAATTCAACGAATTGAAAACGCAGTTAAGTCTTCAGGAGCTGAGGTACAACAAAAGAAAGAAGAAATAGAGGTTCTTCAAATTAAAATAAAAGAAGCTGAAACGCTCAAAAAAGAAATCGCTGAAAAGTTCACAGCTGCCGGAGGATTGAATTTCGACAAACTAGAGACATACAAAGAACAAGAAAGAATTCTGGATGAAAAATATATAGCACTGAACTCTGAGATTGAGGTCTTTTCATCAGGACTTGCACCACTCTCACTGATCAAAAATCTCTTGGAGAAAGTTGCTAAACAGTGTGAAGATGAAATGGACATAAGATTCAGTGAAAAAATGCTCCTATCTGAAGAAAAGCGTGATAAAAAGATTCTAGATAAAGCAGAAAAAACGCTCGATGATGAAACTAAGTTAAGCGCCTTAGCTGAAATTTTACTCAAAACACGTACCAAATTATCAGCTGATTCAAAGTTAGTATTAGATGCCCGTCCAAGCTTTGGACCTGAACTCAACATTTTTCTCAAAGATTCAGTTAATGAGTTACCGGTAGCAGCACAAAGACTTTATACTGAATCAAATAAAATAATCGATGAGCGTAATAGTCTACGGACTACTTTAACCAATATTCCAGATTCAGGATCTATCTCCATACTAAAAGAAAGTCTCACCAAAGCAGAAAATAACTTAGAAAATTTGCTTAATAACGAGAAGGTAGAATTAAAAGTACTTTCAACGCTGGAAAACATAGCATCTAAGTACACAAATGAATTAAATGATACATTGAGAGATCTCTCGATAGATAGACGCGAGATGGCAATCGAGGCACGTATTAAGGAGAAATCGGATTGTGCCATGAAAGTAATCAAAGATTTCCAATCTGTCACCATAGCCGAAAACTTAGAGAAGCTTGGTGAGCTCATTACTGAATCATTCCTATTCCTTCTTGGTAAGCGTGAGTTGATAACGAAGATTACGATTTCAAAAGAAGACTATAAACTAGAACTAGAGGGCCCTGATGGACCTGAAAAACATAGCCGCTTATCCAAAGGTGAACTTCAGTTACTAGCCGTGTCAGTGTTATGGTCATTGGCTAAGGCATCCGGAAGACCGCTACCTATCGTCATAGATACTCCACTAGCCCGACTCGATTCTGTACATAGAACCAAGTTAGTTGAGCGCTACTTCCCTACTGCTTCACACCAGGTAATGATATTATCAACAGATGAAGAAATAACACCCAAATACCTAGAGATACTTGAACCAAGTATTTCTAGAAAATATGCTCTTACATTCGACGACCTAAGCCAATCCACAAAAGCAACTGCTGGCTATTTTGAATCAAAATGAAACCACCAGTAACAACTATTGTAACAACCTCCCAGGGGAGAGATCAGTTAATGCGAATGAAGCGGATCATGGGTATTTCTCAGTGGAATATAATTATGCGCTGGGCGGTCTGCCTATCGCTACGCGAAGACAGTATGCCACCAGTCTATAAAGCAAAAAATCATGATAATGAATCAACGGAAAGTGAACGTTCGGTAACCGTTGAGTGGTCAATATTTGCCGGGAAGAGCTCCGAGATGTTTATATCAGCTTTAAAACTTCGCTATATTGAAGACTGCGGGGATGATCCAATGTTAACTGAATCGGAATACTTTCACCGACACCTACATCGCGGCCTAAATATCTTGGACGGAAATCTAGAGAGAGATGAAGGAAATTTAACTCTTATAAAATTTTTACTAAAGAAATAAAGATTATATCTGAGGGTAAATTGATATAAATTCGTCACACAACTTTTGAGTTCTTTCCTTAATCATATCGAAATTCCACATTTCTAAATTTCCAAAATCGTCACGTGCAATTCTAATATTGGTGTGCCTATAACCTTTTTCGTTGCTTTTAGAGTCAGTGTAATCCCGCTTTTTTAGGAAAGAATAATTTTTTAGGTCTCTATTAAAATTAGTTAAGGTAAGATTACCAAGTGTATCTCTCAGCAAGTCCACATTGTCATTAACCCAGAGTATTCTTTTTGCTTCCTCAGATGGAAAACCTTCAGTACTTTTATTCCATTTTTGAAGATCGTCCATCCATGTTTTTTCATGGGATTGCGGTAACACGTGCTCGATATCAAGTTTTTCTAGATTATTGATTATTCCGTTTGAACTGCTACGGGATATCTCAATTGCACATAATGCAAATCTGGTAGCAGATTTATTATTTGCATAAACTCTTGCACGAGTAATTTCAGTTCTTAACTCATTATCAGAGATAGGCTTTAGATTCGAAAAATCACCATTAGTTTCAGATATTAATTTCGATTGTAGCCATCTAGGAAAATCTAAAGCTTGGGGTTTCTCGTTTTTATGTTTAACACATAAATGCGCAAAGAAATCGGACATTCTCTTTACTGATTTACCAAGTAGTGCACGTCTAACATAGTAATTCTCTAAAATAGAAAAAACATTAGATATAGTTACATCATCAGGTCTATTTACCTGAGAACGTCCGTAAAATAACATCAACAAAGACATTGGAGTTATAAAATCAAGACTTGAGAATTTTTTGACCGACTTACTAAGTTCTTCAGATACTTTTGCGTCGCTCCACATTAACGTCTGATAAGTTAAAGCATAATCGGAAAAGTGCTCCATCTTATGTATTATAGCATCAACATCCCTTGCGCCCTGGATTTCATTTTGGAGAAGATCTCTCAAACGCGAATAAAGTTGTTTGCCCGAAACTACATCACCGTTCATTCCTGCATAAGCTCTAAAAAATCCATCAAAAAGTGATTTTCTGAGCACACCTTCGTTTCTGTCCCTGATTTGACATAAACTGTCCTCCAAAGGTGACCAGATGTGTTCAAATAAACTCTCTCTACCAGATTCCTCAGTCAGTGTTAAAATGTGATTTCTAATTAAATCTGTTACTGTCAGTGGCTCACCCTTGTAATTAATACTTTCAAAAATTTGCTGGGGATCATCAGTTTCATCTAACTCAATGTATGCTAATATCATTCTGGATAAACCATCGAGTATACTATGCAAAAATTGAATTTTATCTTCAGGTTCAACACCAAGATCTGCCTGTTCAAATGATGAATGAATTAAATCCTTAAGTAGTTCAAAGTGTCTATGATGTCTTTTTCTTTTATCTGCTTCAGCTTTATAAACTACAGCATTATACACAGTCCTGTCTTTATTTAATTCGGTAGGATAAAACTTTTTGTATCTTTGCTCTTCTATTTGAAAATGTATATAAGTGTCATCCAATATGCCAGGTAAATGTAACTTTCTGTTATTTAAATCATTTTGCTTACGTAATTTTATTTTTTCGGATACACCATTCAATATATGAGAATTTAAATCTTTGTTCTTTTTGATATACTCTCGTATTGATGCGGCAAGTAACATTGTAACTGTCATTCTCTGCTGGCCATCAATAACAAGATAATGCGAAACATCTCCGTCGAGCGTAGCCTCCTTACTTCTTACCATAGTACCCATATAATGGGTTAATTTATCATCTTTTGATGTTTTAAGTAAATCCAACCAAAATGTTTTAACTCGTTCTTCTTCCCAGGAATATTCTCTCTGAAATATTGGTACAGAGATTTTAGCGTTGTTAACTAAGATATTAGCTAAGTTATTTTTGGATAGGTTCATTAAAATTAATAATATTCTTATATATTATTTCACAACATAAAAACAATAAAGAGATCTAGTAAAAAAAGGGGTCCTCTTCGAGGACCCCTTGATAAGTCTATATTAGAGCTTATCGCTTTCCGCCTGGCGGATTATTGCCGCGACCATTACCGGAAATATTTCCGGTAGTGCTTGGACCATTAGGAACACCTTTACCCATGTTTATTTATGCCTTTCTATTTTGTTTTGGTTCAATCAAGCCTTAAGTGACTTGAAAATATCTTGTTCACGCAGCCTTTCTGCGTTCGTCCTCGATACGATTAAGGCAGGCCAGTATGGCCGGTGCGCTGTCGAGGGGGTTAAGGATTGCGAACTTAATAGGGGTGCAGCCTGGCTGGTTGTCATAAAATAGCCCCTCCCCTGCGCTTATACCCAGTCCTTGAGCACGAGAGAGCTTGCGACCCTCCGCCGTCACTAATTGGACCGGACCTACTTTGAGCATCAAGCTCTTTGCCAAGAACTTAGCACAACCATTATCTTCGCCGAGCTTGGTTACGATAAGAACTGGGTAATTACGTTCTTGAACTTCTAATCGGTTTTTAAGTTCAGAGACTTCTTCAGGCTTAGCCGATATTTTATAACCGAGTTCAATTTCTTTATCGAGTTTACGCAAAACGGGTTCCCAGAGGAAACAACGTGCTTTAAATTCCTCGTTGGTCTGGCAATTCCCGATCACGGAATCCACCTGAATACAAAATCCCTTCTCCTTATCTTTTTTAATTAAGACTTTGTGGAAAAATGCTTTGTCTGGACCAGTAATTGAAAACGTTGCGACATCGTTCTCCAACTTAGTAAGCGGCTTGTATAATTTTAATCCCCTGCGCTCATAATTATGTATCAAGCAGTGGATGGTACGTTTAGCAACGTAACTCACCGTGGGGACATTTCCATTTTTATCAAACGTGCTAACCGACATGGACGAGCGTAGCTCGCCTAGATCTTCAAAGAGCCAGAGTTTTTTATTAATATCAAACCATGGATAGTTTGCAGACGGGCAATGAACTGCACCGCCATTCACAATCTTACCTAACTGCTGAGCCATGGCAGAGCGGGACTTGTTCGATCCGTGAACGAGAATGAGGTTAAAGGGAACATGATCAGGTTTTTTAAACTTCTGAACATACTCCAGGATGGAGTTCGCATCGGCATGCCCGGAATAGTAAGGAGATAAGTCCTCTAGATTCATTTTTACAGCGTCAGCGGGAATCTCAATAAATTCCGAGCCAGTCTCGTTCTTATGACGCTTGGGAATCTTAAGCGGTTCCATTTCTGAGCGTTTGATAAGATCTTCTTCGCCTAAGATCTCGCGCAGATGGTGACCTACTGAATTCTCAGGACAGTAACCACACAGAAGAAGCGTGGCCTGTGGATTGTTGGCATGCTTTATAATTTCTTCGCATACCTTGCCGCGAATCGTTGTACCCGATCCCGCAATGACGATGGTTATATCGTCACCTTGAATGACACCGTCCCAATTAACTACAAGATTGCCGTATGAGGTGCGGTGCTCTTGATAGGCATCAGAATCAGGCGACAATAAGCGGCGAATGAGTTCTAATCCCCCGAGCTTATAGATTTTCGAATCTTTGTTCAGCCAAGAGAATTCATTTGTTCCCTTTTGCTGTGAATACGCTTCACGCAACTCAAGGGCGTAATTTTTGGCTAATTTAGAATCGATATTAATGGTTGGGATATTCTGTGTAGGAATCCCGGTGAGATGGCGTAGCTCGGTCAGTACTAAATAAAGATCTGCTAAGAGATCAGTAGTGCGACCGAGTGAGAATGCTGGAATAATCAGTCGTGCATCAGATCCTTTAGAGACACAATTAGCCACGACTTTTGCAAGCGCACGTAAGCGTTCGTCGCCGATGAGCGTAGAAGGATCGCGTGGGTCCTTGTCGCCATAAGTAGATTCTAGGACGACTACGCCTGAGGCGGATTTCGGGTACAGACGCGCTGGCGCGAGGCCGCCGTGCTCTTCTGCATTGGATACGGCACCCACATCAGCAGAAAAGACAATGTCAGTCTGAGTCTGTCCTTCCTCATAAGAGCAGAAAAGGCGGACCGAAACACAACCTATCAGGTGCGCGGTCGGCATGAACGAGTAACGAAGTCCTTGGACACCTTGCACCGGGTAGAGCTGTCCGTAATCGGCATCTGATTCTATATCGGGGCAGACAAAGAGAGTCGGCAATAGTTGTAGCATTTTATCGAGCTCTTCCACCTCTTCCGAATTCATGTGGCTTAGTATATCAGCCAAGCTGAGTTCCGTGAGTTTAGATGTAATTTCCGTGCAATAAATCTGCCCACGAAAACCGGCACGCATCCACTGCAGCAAATTACCGATGTGATCGGCGTGCGCATGGGTTAAGAAAATGGCGTGTAGGTCTTTGGGATGGACTGGAAGTTTGCTAACTTCGTTTTCAACTTCCTCACCCTCTCCTTGAAGGAGTCCACAATCCACCGCAAAATATTTACCGCTCTGCGAGTGATAAATAAAATGTGTAGATCCGGTAACCGTTCCACATGCGCCATAAGGCTTGTAGAATAGTGGGGATTTATTATTGTTAACTGATGTAGCCTTGGTGTTACCAAGTTCGTCAGATGCATTTTGCATGCTGAGAGCTTGGAACGTATTGTTGTTGTTCAATGACATGGTGGTCATAAAGGGTTTAAGGGGGGATTTTTGACGAGAGGCCTCTAAGAGTGCCTGGTGGACACTCTAAATTTCTCTCAATTTAAGGTGGGTTATGTTATCTTCGGACGATCGGCTGAAGGTTTAGAAAAAAGTGTAGGTAAACGTTCGAGACCTAATTCCGAGCGTGCATTTTGTAGCGCTTTAGCTGACTCAACGGTTTGTTTGATGGCCGCATCGAGCGACTTGTATAAGCTCTCGATAGATTGTTTCGGAGCAACCGATCCGACCAGATATTTTTGTGGACGGAGGTCGGTGATAATTGTCACTGAGCTCTTATCTTCGCTTTCAAGATTCTCGAACGGAACTTTGGTTGAGACCGATGGATGTTCAGTTCGGTTCTTGATGATGTCGACCAGACGAGTCACAAATTCCTCAGAGAAGTCGTTCGCTTTCGTGCGACGTACTAGCGCAGACGCGATGATATCGGCAACAGCCTGGACATTTTGATCGTCCGAAGAACTGGTAACAGCTGAAACATTAGTCGCATCAACAAATAAGACATCCTTGTCTTTACGTTTTTTACGGAAGACGAGAATGGCGATACGATCATTTGTGCCGGCAGAACCACGTGGCAGTTCTACTACAGTGTCTAACCAGTTCTTTTTAAGACACTCATTTAATAAACGAATACTAGAAATGCCAAATAAGTTTCGGGAAGAAACAATCGCAATAACAGTTCCAGACTCGTTTACGGTTTCCAAGGCATGCTTGATTAACTTTGCGTCACGACTTTCGGTAATACGAGTGCCTAAAGCTGAAGAACTAGAACGGAGAGAGCGTAATTGATTTGTCGTTATGTAAAGTTCTTTGTTCAGTTGAGCAGCAACATGTGTAGCTTCAGATAACTTGACCTCTAATAAAGCGACTTCTTCCATAACCTGTTGTGACACTTTTTTAGTAGGGTCTGTGAGGGTGCGACTTAACTTACGTTTGAAATTAAGTTCCGACTTAATGCGATTTACCTTTTCTTGCGCTTCTACTGAGCGGGCCAGACTTATATTCTTAAGATTTAAAAGTTTCTTAACCATATCGTCATCGTAGTTTTTTGAATACTTAGTCTCGTCGCGTGTGACTGATTGCGGACAGCTATAAACATAAGCCAAGTTTACTGGACGCATTTTAGACTGTAATTCGTGTCCGTGTGTTAAGGCATCGCCGACTTTTACGTGCACTTCATTATCACTTGGTGTTAACTTAATTCGGAGCCAGCCTAGTAAAGCAGAAAGCGAGTCAGCCTCTTGACCATAAAAAGTCGCCCCTTCACTCTCCTTCATGGCGGCGGTAATCATATTACCGAGACCGAAATTAAGATCTACTACTACCTCGCCAGACTTAACTGGAAAGGCCTGAGCCACTAAACTCGCTAAATCAGCTGGAATAGTATTTTGGGATGTTTGATTGTTAGCAGACTCACTCGTCTTAATAAGTATGTTGAACACCTCTGCCGGTAAGGTCGGATTGTAGGAAATAAGTTCTACTGGCGACGCAATTTTTTCTAAAAGTAGAAGCTGGAAAGAAAGTTCTCCAATCGATTTCTCAAGCCAGTTAGCCATTTTATGGTCTGCCTTATCTATGAGCTTATCTGTTTTTACTAAATCGATTGAAGCTTCGTTTGCTTCAGCAAGATCCTTAATCAGTCGCTTAACCTTAAAATCAAGTGTCTGCTTTTCTAAGACAGCGCTTACATCATTGTTAAGCAGGTAATCAGTGACAGAAATATTGGCTAAGAAATGTGGCAGTTTCACATCAAATGCTGAATTCAATCCAGGAAACTTGTTGGAGGATTTTTGAACGGATTGGCAGATAAATATGGCGTAAACAATCGCTACCAAGCGGCAATCGTTGCCACCGAGTTTGGCGCGGATGTCTTTGGAAACATTTCCGAGCTTTTGACGGTCTTCTGGTGATAAGCGGTATAACATGGGTAAAATTAGCGTAAGCCTACGATTTCGTTAAGCTCTTCGATGGTGACAGAGTACTCGAGTGTAGCTTCTGCACGTCGGGCGTCATAAAGTTGTGTGGCTTGGCGGGCGGCCTCAGCAATTTTGACCTGTTGCTCATATGGCGGAACAGGTATCTCTAATGAGGCTAGTGAATCGCGTGAGAAAATGAGCACGGCAGATCCACGACCGGTTGATGTAATCTTAGTTGCGATGGCAGGTGTCGAAAGAATCCAAGCAAGGTAAGCAGGATGAATTTCGTTTCGCTTGTCGTCATTAACTCGCACGACCATACAGAGTGGACCAGCTACAAGGTCGAAGCCTTCCGACATAACCTGGGGTGACTTTTCTAAAATCGATACGCGAAAACTGCCACGTGATGTTGTAATAATATCATGTTGTTCGAGTAAGTGACGGGAGGTGGTGGACGAAGCAGACATCGTTATTTTCTCACCCTGGATTTGAGATAAGAAAGGGCTAGTCAGTGAAGAAGGTGAAATCATCTTCAGAGGGATTTCATCATCTAATGGAAACAGATTTTGGACATCGCGTGAGGATATCCCGGCACGAATGCGTGCAATGGACTCAAGTTTGAGGGTTTTGATTGGATTGTGTGGCATAAATTAGGCAGCGCGGTTTTGGGCGTTTAAAATTGCTGATAGAATGATGATTGCCTTGGTAGACCCTAATCCTCGGCGAGATAGCTTAGCTGCAATGCGTGTGATCTGATGCTGGCTGACAACTAGCCCAGGCAACGGAAGTGGAATCCACTCACCTTCGAGAACCTCACCAATAATACCTTCAATAACATGGGCTTTTTGCGATTGAGATTCGTTTGCTGTTTCTCGGTTCAGGCGATCCAAGTCGCGGTGAGTCGACTCCCATACCTCGCGGAAAGCTTTACTAAAATAATTAGAACTGATTTCAGAGTCGTTTGTGTCTTCCGACTCCGGCTTAGGTGTAATTTCAGAAACGGGTTTCCACTTATTTACCTTTTCTAAGGTTTTGGAAATAGCATCTGCCATGGCCTTCTCTTCTAAAATTTTACTGTCATTTGAGTTGCTAAATTGCTTAAAAGACTCTATTAATTCGAGCGTGGATTTATTGCAAAATGTACGACCCATTGGCTTAATCGAGTCCACAAAACGGCAGATGAAGGCCGACACAAAAGCCGGGCGGCTGGTGAAGATAACGTGTTTGGATTTTCCGGACTCCCCTGCCTCGTTAAGAACAACGGATACTCCGAAGCTCTCCAAAAGGTTTGGGTTGGCACTTAGGATTGTCTCTGCGGCCTGGGCGAGTGATCCTGAGTTCAGGTCACGGCCTAGGCTCAATAGGTTGTCTGAGGTGATTTTGGTTCGATGTAACATAGGATTTACGGGGGTTTTTCGTTTTTATGAACTTGTATGCATTACTCTACAGCAAGCAAGCACTTATTGCAGAATAATATGTAGTATCATTGGTAGTAAATTAATGAGATTTTTGTAAACATTTAATCATTAATGACTTATTTTATACACCTATGGCCGTAAAAAAATTATACACCAAGACACCTGACCACCAAGTTTTACTGGATTCAAAGGAAACTGTCCTATCCCACAACAAGGTTACGGGCTGGAGTGTGAACGTTCCAATCGCAAAAACGTGTCAACCATCGAAGGTCTGCATCGAGACGTGTTATTTTTCTAAAGGCGGCACTGCGTGGCCTGCGAGTTTGAATAAACAAGTGCGCGTTTTTAATTCGATTAAAGCAGATCCAATTGGAACTGCACAACGGATTGCAAATGAGTGTACGAAAAATAAAGCGACGTATTTAAGATGGAACGGTGGA
>Ga0214921_10011163_pt1 | contig 10970 bp, 10 predicted proteins | sample LL1505_MetaG_FD_177992 | JGI IMG/M metagenome (GOLD analysis project Ga0214921, IMG submission 177992) | Freshwater microbial communities from Lake Lanier, Atlanta, Georgia, United States - LL-1505 | ecosystem: Environmental > Aquatic > Freshwater > Lake | place: USA: Georgia | collected...
TCTATTGCTGATTATGCCGGACAGGGAACAGTTTTTTTCGTAGCTGCAGGGATTTTGATGTTGGGCTCGCTTCCTGCCGTCTCCATTCCATCGGTCGCAGCAGTTTCTTTGGCCGGACTTTGCCTGATCCAAGCAAGTCGGGTTTCTTCATCTCTTTTGGAGATGTACAGGGTAGGGTCTGTTTTCGAGCAAACAGAAACAGTGAAAGTCGGGCCCGAAGCTGGACAGCTTAAGGTCGATCCAAAGACCTTCGATCAAATCGAGGCGATTCATCGAATCCTATGCAAAGAAGGGTTTCTGACAGGAACGCCTATCATCGGAGTGGATAGCCTCTGTGGCTGGGTTTATCTCGCCGGGGGGATCTCGCCGGGGGTTCCGTGGTTTCAACGGGATCAGGCAGAATACGGGCGGCAGGTTTTGGTGCGGTGCGATGTTCGGACTTTGTGCTCCAGCTGGATGTGGATACGGTCCTCATCCCAAATAAAAGACCCTGAGCGCTGGTGGCCGCCCCAAATTCCCGCTCCAAGTTGGCGAGAGGCTGGACAGGTCGCACTCGCTACGGATCGCGGGGCGGAAAATCTGCTTCTTCTGTTTCAGAAAAAGGGTAATTGATTGTTGCATAGCGCTCGCAATTCCCTTCAACTTTTTGTTTGAGAAAAAAACCCAATTTTCTTTTGGCAGTTCCTGCTTATCGGGAAAGCAGTCGTTTGGGCCAGTTTTTGCCGGGACTGCTTCAGGTCATCTCCACCGAATTTCCCGGCTCTCTTGTCATGTTGGTCGATGACGGTTCAGGCCCTGGCGAAATCACGGCACTCAAGGCCTTATTGCAAAAAATGCGGACTCGTTACCGGCGCAATTTTGATTTTTTAGCTCTTCCTAAAAATCGGGGGAAAGGGGGTGCGATCCTTGCTGCCTGGAAATCCTGCCGATCGCGTTTTGATTATTTGGGGTTTGTCGATGCCGATGGAGCCCTGAAACCTGTGGAAGTCGCCCGCTTGGCAGAGGAACTATCCCCAGGAGGGCGTGGGCCCGCGGTATTTGCCTCAAGGATAAAAATGCTGGGCTTCTCCGTGGAGAGAGGCCTGATCCGACACTATGCGGGGCGAATTTTTGCTACTTGGGTCGGAATATGTTTGGAGTCTCGCATCTACGACAGCCAATGCGGCTTAAAGTTTATTCCCACCCATGTCTTCAAAAGAATTTCCTCCCAACTTGACGGTCACGGGTTTGCTTGGGATATCGAGTTGCTGGCGAAGCTGCTAGCTGCGGGTTGTCCGATCCGAGAGATCCCGGTCAACTGGAGTGACATAAAGGGCAGCAAGGTCCGCCTTCTCCGGGACGGCCTCAATCTCTTCTCGGTAGCTTTGCGTGAGGGGTGGATGAAAAAATATAATCAAAGCAGGGTAAGGCTGGAAAAACCTTGAGGACATGGTTGTTGGCAAGGGTTCAACCCTTTAAAATGCAGGACGTCTCATGAAAATCCTCGGAATTTCCGCCTTCTATCATGACTCCGCAGCTGCGCTCGTGGCGGATGGAAAGATTGTTGCGGCGGCTCAGGAGGAGAGATTCACTCGCAAGAAGCATGATGAGGCCTTTCCGGCGAAGGCGGGCGAATACTGTTTGAAAGAGGCCGGGATCAAGGCAGCGGATCTCGACTATGTCGCCTTTTACGAAAAGCCGCTGCGGAAATTTGACCGATTGCTGGAGACGTATCTTGCACTGGCGCCTGCCGGTTTTCCTTCGTTTTTGCGGGCCGTACCGGTTTGGTTGAAGGACAAACTGTTTTTAGCAAAGAGGATGCGGGATCAACTTCCTGGCTATAAAAAGGCGTTTGTTTACCCAAGCCACCACGAGTCCCACGCCGCAAGCGCTTTCTTTCCTTCGCCCTTTCAGGAAGCGGCCATTCTAACCATGGATGGGGTGGGGGAGTGGGCCACGGCTAGCATTGGAGTCGGACGCGGTAACAAGATTGAGCTGCTGAAGGAACTTCATTTTCCACATTCTCTGGGGCTTCTTTATTCTGCCTTCACTTACTTCTGCGGGTTCAAGGTCAATTCCGGTGAATACAAGCTGATGGGGCTAGCCCCTTATGGGGAGCCGGTCTATGCGGACATAATCCGAAAGTACCTAGTGAGGATCTTTGACGACGGGTCGATTTGGATGGATCAGTCCTACTTCAACTATGCAGGGGGTCTGACGATGACATCGAAAAAGTTTGATGGACTTTTTGGTGGGTCGCCCCGAAAGAAGGAGTCTCCGATTGGGAAGAGGGAGATGGATCTTGCTGCTTCCGTCCAGGTGGTCACCGAGGAGATTATCCTAAAGATGGCACGGCATGCGCATCAGTTGACGGGGATGAAGAATCTTTGTCTGGCGGGGGGCGTGGCCCTTAACTGTGTGGGGAACGGAAAGCTTTTGCGGGAGGGGCCCTTTGAGGATATCTGGGTTCAACCAGCATCGGGGGACGCCGGCGGAGCCCTGGGAGCCGCACTCTTTACCTGGCATCAACTCCTCGAAAAGCCTCGCCTCGCGAAGTCAGAGGATTCTATGCAGGGATCCTACCTCGGACCGGAGCCTAAAGATCAGCTCACTCGTGCCTTTCTTCAGAAAGAGGGCGCGAAATTTCGTCATATCACAGATGAGACCCAACTGTGCGATGAGGTGGCTGGCCTGATTGCATCTGAGAAAGTGGTGGGATGGGTGAATGGAAGAATGGAGTTTGGACCGCGGGCTTTGGGGGCCAGAAGCATTTTAGGGGATGCCCGAAGTGAAAAGATGCAGACGCAGATGAATGTGAAGATCAAGTTTCGGGAGTCTTTTCGTCCCTTTGCGCCTTCCGTGATGGAAGAGAAGGCGGCTGACTGGTTCCAAATTGAACGCAAACATCGCAGTCCGTACATGCTGGTGGTCGCGCCGGTCTTGGAGAAACACAGGGAAAAATCCTCCAGCAACGGAAAGACAGGATTGGATCGGGTGAAGGAGAAAAGATCCAGCCTGCCGGCCATCACGCATGTGGATTATTCGGCTCGAATGCAGACGGTAGGGTTGGGAACACGGTATCGGAAGCTCTTGGAGGCATTTGAAAGAAAGACAGGATCTCCGGTCTTCATTAACACGAGTTTTAATGTCAGGGGTGAGCCGATTGTCTGCACCGCAGAGGAGGCCTACCGCTGTTTCCTGAATACCGACATGGACGCTCTCGTAATTGGAAACTTTCTTCTGCTCAAGGAAGAGAACGAAGCCTCCAGCACTTCCGCCCGCGCTGCCTATTTGAAAGGCTTTGAATTGGATTAGTTGAATCCTATGCCTTTCTCTTCATCAAACATGAATCACAATTATTTCATCATGGGAGCATCCAAGTGATAAGCATTCAGTGGAATCCCGAGCGAAAACAGCTGCGGCAGTTTGCCGGCATCTGGTTTCCGGCCTTCTGCGCTTTGGTGGGCTGGTCAATTGCCCGAAAGACGGGTCATTGGCATGACGTCGAGGTGGGTTGGATCGTTGCAGGTGTTATCTCCATTCTCGGTCTGGTCTTCCCCCCAATCATCCGGCCCATATTTGTCGGCCTGATTCTTCTGACCTATCCGATCGGATGGGTGGTTTCGCATGTCCTTTTGGGGCTAATCTTTTACGGCATTGTGACGCCCATAGGGATAATTTTACGGCTCACAGGGCACGACCCTTTGCAGATCAATGCCCCGTTGGGCAATTCTCTTTGGAAAAGTCCGACTGGCAAAATGGATCCGGCTAGTTATCTTCGGCAAAGTTAATGAACCAAAAGAGATCATCTAATTTTGAAGAACAGGCCGCCAAGGACAGCGGAGGATTCTTTGCTGAATTCTGGATTTTTCTTAAGGAAAATAAGAAGTGGTGGCTTCTGCCCATTCTCTTGGCATTTCTCCTAATGGGCGCCCTTCTTTTGGCAGGCGGGACGGGGGCGGCGCCGTTCATTTACACCTTATTCTAAGATAGCGCCTATGCCTTAGGAGGTAGACTTGATCCGCAGGCCTCGTCTTAAACTCTTTACCGCAACTGGCCTTTTGATGTTGGGCGTCATTCTCGCGTTGGATTATTCCCTCAAGCAGATTGGGAACGCTCTAAAGACCCCCAAGGCGGAGCCCTCTCAGTCGGATTCATCTCCCGCGCATCGTTTTTATTCTAAAGAGTTCCATCACGGGTTTGTTCCTTGCACTTGGGGAGTGGAACAGTATGGCCCTTTCCAAGCCCAGTATTTCATCAATTCCATGGGCATGCGGGACCAAGCCGTGCGGAATATTTCTATGGAGGTGAAAGAGAAAAGAATTCTTCTGATGGGGGATTCCTACGTTGACGGGGTGGGGCTGCCTTTTGAGAAAACGGTGGCGGGTCAACTGAGACCTATGATTTCAGGAGCTGAAGTTTTAAACGGAGGGGTTGCCTCTTATTGCCCATCCCTGATGCGAGATCGCCTTAGGGTTTGGGTGGATCGGCAGCAGCTGCGATTCGATCTATTGGTTGCCTTCATCGATATTTCCGATCTCGAAAATGAACTTTGCTATATCAAGGACCAGACTGGGAATTATCAGAAGAACGGCAGTGAGGAATTTGCATCCTTTCGGAAAATAAATATGGCTGCGGATCAGAAATTTCGCCGGTTACTGGTCCGATCCGTTGAAAAGAACTTTGTTGTTCTGGGTGCCATAGTCCGAAATCTAAGGATTGCTTATCAGGAGATCGGGTGCCCCGGTGGGACCATGGAATGGGATTACGCCGATTGGCCTGCATACCAAGGACCGCTTGAGCCATGGATTCAAAAATCTTTGAAGAAACAGTGCGAAGCCATGGACGAGGTGGCGAGTCTTTGTCGCGGGCAAGGGGCAGGCCTAGCGGTGGTGGTGTACCCGTGGCTGCAACAGGTGAAAAGAGGATATGCCGAGGATCGACACACTATTTTCTGGCAGAAGTGGTGCGAGTCTCGTCAAGTGCCCTTCCTAAACCTTTACCCCGATTTTCTCTCTGTTCGAAAAGAGATACGAGAGTATGTTCTGGCGGATGAAGATTCTCATTGGTGTGAGCAAGGTTGCCAGCTCGTGGCTCGGAGGCTGTTGGATTTTCTCAAGCAGTGCGGTCTCTTGTCCACCGCTTCATCCTAGCAAATGAAAGGTCAAAAAAGATTCTTTCCCATTCTGGCTTTGTTCGTCGGGGTGGTTTTGGCTGTAAGTCTTGATTTCGGTATAAGGCAAATTTATTTAAAAGTTTGGAAGAAACCTTTTCTGGACACGCATCCCTTGCGGCAGGCGGACGAGAATTTTCATCACGGGATCAAGCCAAACTCAGAGGGTGTGGACAATTACGGGCCTTATTCCGCGAAGTATTTTAGTAACTCTTTGGGGTTGAGGGATGAAAAAATCAGGGAAGTTTCAATGGAGACAGACCATCCGCGGATTCTTTTTATCGGGGATTCCTTCACCGAGGGAGGACCCATTCCCTGGGATAAGACTTTTGTCGGCCGGGTGGCTGAGGAGCTGAAATCCCAGAACATTGAGGTTCTGAACGCTGGGGTGGCATCTTATTGTCCCATCACTGAACGCATAAAGCTCCGGCAACTTCTTGGAGAGAAGGGGCTTCGGGTCGACAGGGTGGTTCTGTGTCTGGATATCTCCGATCTCAAAGACATCTTTTATTATGAAGAGGATCGCGAGGGCAAGGTGCGGGAGATTCCTTACGGACCATTTCATGATAAGGCAGGGCGGCTTCGTCGCGCGGATGAGGTCTGCGGATGGTTGGAAAACCATGTGGAAAAAAACTTTGTGATCCTTGGTGCGATTGTTCGAAATGTTCGTCTGCAGTGGCGGCGTCACGCCAGCTCCACTGGGGTCACGGAATACGATGCCATCCCTGATTGGGCTTATAATTGGCCCGATTACCAGGGTCCGTACCAAGATTTGGTGGACAAAGGCCTAGTCAAGATAAAGGCAGAAATGACCCGGCTGGCCTTGGATCTTAAGGCCCGCCATGTGCCATTGACCTTGGTGGTGTATCCATGGCCTCAGCAGGTGAAGGCAGGCAGTAAACCATCGCGGGCGGAGACAGAGTGGGATAGTTGGGCCAAGGGAAATGGAGTACAATTTATCAGCCTGTTTCCTGTTTTTGTGAATCAAGAACCCGCAGAACAGGTGATCCAAAAGTACTATTGGAAAAATGACGCTCATTGGAACGAGGAGGGGCATCGATTAGTAGCGGATACCCTCCTGCGCCGCGAGGGAGGAATCCTCCTCCCCCAAAAGGGTGCGGGCGAATCAAAGCCCCAAGCGGGGAAATGAGAAAAGCTGGGTCTTGCTTACGGACTCGTCGGTAAAGAGCTCAAAGCGGAGTTTGCAAGGGGGAATGAGGCCACCTTCCAGGATGTGCTTAATCCGGAACCATGCTTTGGCGGCGCGCAGGCGGAGGGCTTTTCGGTTTACATCACGCAGCGCATTTTCGCTGTGAGAACCGAGGCGTTTGGCGATGTCATCCTGGTGCCAGGTAAAGATGCCGATGGGCTTGCGAATGGAAACAAGGCTCAAGCCGAGCTTCATTTGTTTGCGGAACCAGACGTGATCCCCGACGACGCGATATTCGGAGGGGTAGGGGCAACGTTCCCAGATTTGACGACGAAATAGGAACGAGCAGGTTTGGACAGGCATGTGCCAATCGGCATCGATGGGTCGAGGAACTGTGATCTGGTTAAATAGATAAAGAAAGTTCAGATGCTCATCGAGCATTATGGTGGCGCTAAAAACAGCATCGGCTCCAGTTCTCTGAAGTTTCTTCAGGGCGTGGGCTAGGCCCGCTCGCTCGTACTGCTCGTCAGCATTTAAGTGCCCAAGCACACGACCTCGTGCGGCAGCCATGCCTTTGTTCAGGGCGTCGTACATTCCCTTGTCAGGACCAAGGATCAACCGGATGTTCTGCTGTTGCTTGAGATACTCCAGCGTGCCGTCGGTGCTGCCTCCATCCACGACAATATGTTCATAGCTTTGGCCTTGCAGGGAATGCCTGACTGAGCGAACGCACAGTTCGATCCATCGGATCGAATTAAAAACCGGTGTTACGATGGAGATGTCGCAAGCCGACATAAATAATTATGAACTCTTTTTCAGAAAAGAGGCCATCGCGTGACGGTCCCGAGCCTTATAAAAAAACCAGGCGAGGTAGATGAAGTTCAAAGTGGCCCAGAGACCGAGGATGCCCAGGTAGTGCTCGCCACATGGGCCCATCATGGGAAGAAGGCGCCAGAGGGCAAAAGCCGCAAGACCGAGCCATAGCACGACCCAGTGGAAAGTGAAGAAGCTAAAGAAGCGGAGAGGGGTCGACGGAACAAAACCGCCGATCTTGGGAGCATCGATAGGGTAGAAGTAGAGATCCTCAATTTCGGACCCGACGAGCGTGCCTTTCCCCAAGGCCTTGTTCAAATGACCCTCTACAAAGCGAGCGTGGATGCGAGCGAAGTCGACAAAGTGGAGATAGAAACAGGACTGGGTTCCAGCGGTGATGACGAGCAGGGGAACAAGGGCCAGCGACACAGGACTGTCCCAAAGAAGGCAGCCAATCACGAGAACAAGAAATAGGTAGAGGCCGTGGAAGAACTTTTTGTGGTAGGCGTACTGCATCTCGCGCATCCGGCGGAGCTGATCCATCCAAAGGAGAATCTTTTGGTCGGTTTGTGGCACAGCCCCTTTATGCCCAGCGAAGAGCCAAAGGACAACCTTGCGACTTTCCTGCAGTGGGCTTTTGGGAGAAGGTAGAGGCGTGGATTCTATAGAAAACAAACCAGATTCCCGCGCCCCAGGGATAGTTGGGGTAGGGCTTCTGCTGGCCTTGGCCTTGGGGTTTGGGCTGGGGCAGAAATTCGGAACGGGTGGGGTTGAGCCGGAAAGGTTGGCTGCCCCGTCTGCCCCGTCCCTTTTTCAACTTCCATCCAAACTGGTGGTTTATCAGGAGGGGCCTGCAATTCCTGGATTGTGGCTGGATACCTTTTCGAGTGGGCTGGGAAACCCAAAGATAGATTTGCGGGTTTTAGAAAGGGGTTCAGACGGATCGTGGCCGTCAGATGGAGATGTGTACTTGATCAAGGCGCGGACTTTCGAGCCTTTGAGCCAGATATTTTCTTGGGCTGATCTTACAGGACGAGTGCCCCTTGAAGGAATCAATCCTGTATTCCAAGGACAAGCTTTCGACCCCACGGCTATGCAAAGTCGCCCTTGGAGAATTAGCCCATGGTTTTTTATGAAAAAAGTGGCGCCTGGAACTCCTCACAAAGTGGCTTTGGCCGCTCCCGCGCGTTGGGCTGGCGAGCCCCAGTCTCTTTTTCCAAGCGATCCAGATCTGATGGGTGCAATTTGGCTTAAGTCGCAGGGTAAACCGATCAATCTCGGCGGGGAGACAACCCAGCAGATGGCACGACAGCAGATCGAAGCCACCTTAAGCGGCAAGTTGGCTTCGGAGCAGGAGTGTTGGGACGGATTAAAGAATGGGAGTGTGCAGCTGAGTTATCTTCCTGCTTGGAGGCTAGTCTTAGATCCGCAGGCGGGAGGGGGTCTGATCCGTTGGTCTGCGCTCCCTGCGGGTACGATTGTGGATTTTGAAGTGATGGGGGTAAGGGAGGAGTCATCAAAAAAAGAGGCGGCATTTCGTTTTTTAGAGTTTTTGTTGGCGGGGCCACAACAATCGGCCTTACTTGGGGCAACGGGTTATTTTCCAGTTCGATCAAAAATAGGGGCGGAGTGGGTGGGATCGGCTCTGATGATGCCCTCCGGACCGTGGTTTGACCGAAGTGAGTTTATCTTGTGGCCGTATCCGCGAGTTGCTGTAACTCCTCCACAGCCAACCTCTGAAACAAACGCGGTTGTTCCTATAAGTGGCGGAGAGCAGAAAAGTGAGTAGGTTTCAATCGCGGTGCGATATATAAATTGCGCCCTACCTAACTATGAATTTAAAAGACAAGGTTGTACTGATTACTGGGGCAGGTTCAGGCCTCGGAAAAGCGCTGGCAATTACTGCTGGGCAGGCAGGAGCGAAGGTGATTTGTGCGGGTAGGAGAAAGGATAGGATTCAGCAAACAGCCGAAGAGGTGACGAAGGCCGGAGGGTTGGGAACGGCGATGGAAATGGATGTTACAGATCTAAAATCTGTAGAGAAAGGGGTGAAGATGGCAGAGAAGGTTGGGCCGATCGATGTTTTGATCAACAATGCAGGGATCATTACTGGATTGAAAGCGGTGCAGGATCTTCCGGTTGAGGAGTGGGACAAGATTATGGCCACCAACGTGCGGGGACCGTATTTGATGATTCGATCGATTTTGCCAGGAATGATTCAGCGTGGATTTGGGAGGATCTTGAACATCAGTGCTCCGATCAAGCATCTGCCGAAAGCGTCGGCCTATTGCGCCTCGAAATGTGCTCTGGATTCGTTGACGAAAGCGGTGGGTTACGAATTGAAAGGGGTGGATGTGATCATCAATGCGGTGGAACCGCCGTTCCTAGACACCGAAATGCATAAGGGAGGAAAGAAGCCGGAGGAGGTGGTATCACAAATTTTGGATTTAGTGGGGTTGGAGGCGGGAAGTCAGAGCGGAAGGATTGTTAAGATTTAATAAATGCGAATGCGCGTTTAGCTGACGCCCTATTTTATAGAAATTGCTTATTAAGCTACGGGATAATGCTTTGCGTTATTTTCAAAATCTTACTCTCTTCAAGGCCTATATGCCCATTAGGAACTGGGCTCTTCAATGAGCGGGTACGGTCGGTTGTCTCAGTCGACCAAGGGCTAAAATCTGAACACAGCATGGCTATGCCCTTAAAGAGCTAAAGTCCGAAACTAATATAATATACGAAATATTGACAATTAAATAGTGACGCTATAAAAGGATTCAATGGTGTTTTGTAGAGTTAGTTCACTTGTTCGTGCTTTTTGTTGCGCTATTGGATTGGCTGCAGCCAGTGGTTTTTCGGCCACTAAAACCGCCTCAGGGACAGTTACGGATTATAGCGTGAGTCTATACGGAATTTCGGGTTATCATTCGGCGGGATTCTATTGGGACATTTATTTTTCGACGTTTGACGGTATTGACAATGCTTGGCCTCAGGGGTTCACGCAAAACATGAGTGGCGAAGCGTCGCCAGTTGTCGTTGGAGGAAGCGCATACAGAACTGACTATGCAATTTATAGTCGATACAGCCGTCAATATTATAATCGAGGGCGCTTGGATCTCTCGTTGCCAACTACGGATACGGACGGGAATGGGTTCCCAGATGCCCTCCAAATTGACAAGCCTACGGTTATTACTACGACTATTAGTTTAACCGAATATGAAATACCAGATGGAGGCTTGTCATTTTCTTATTATGGAGTTCAAAGCGGAACGGTATATATGAGTCGTTCTGCGGGTGCCTACCAAGGAACGCTGACTGGGGTCTTGGGAAATTCCACATTTGCAGGCTATTTCAGCATTGAGGGAGGATCTGGAAATGCGATTTACGATCCTGCAGTCCGATCGATTCAGTTTGAAGGCAACTCATTCAGCTTTGATGTGTCGGGAACGGGAAGCTCTACTTACAACCGAAATTCCGACAATCAGATCACTGTTGCCGGTTTTAACTTTGTCACATCGGATGGATACACGCGGCGAGTCAACAGCTTTATCTTAAACCGTTCAGGAAAATATTATCGAGGAAACGCCGTTCTGGCGGATGGCGATCCAAGAACGACTTACGTCGACTTTCAAAACTGCTTTGTCGAAATTTTGGACAACAACGACGAAGACTTTGATGGCATTCCTGATCTTTCTGACGGAAGTAAAACCCCTCTTAGTTTTCCCTCAGGTGGGGGTGCCTACGCTGGTTCAACCTATGCCTCTGCGTATTCTGCAAGCAACGCTTTTGACGGCAACGGAGGGACGGCTTGGGTCAGTGCGTTGGCCTCGGGCTCAGCAGTTTTGGGCTATGACTTTG
>Ga0214921_10011164_pt1 | contig 10970 bp, 6 predicted proteins | sample LL1505_MetaG_FD_177992 | JGI IMG/M metagenome (GOLD analysis project Ga0214921, IMG submission 177992) | Freshwater microbial communities from Lake Lanier, Atlanta, Georgia, United States - LL-1505 | ecosystem: Environmental > Aquatic > Freshwater > Lake | place: USA: Georgia | collected 2015-05-28
CCGTGCGTTGACCGGGCTTTGTCAGCCGCTTATAATTTCGGGCTCGCTTCCCCGATAGCTCAGTCGGTAGAGCAACGGACTGTTAATCCGTGTGTCCCTGGTTCGAGCCCAGGTCGGGGAGCCAAAAAGAATCAAGCAATTAGCCCATCCATAAACGGTTGGGCTTTTTGTTTTGTGCTTGATGTGAGCACTGTGTAAGCACATTCGCTCAACACTAAATGCGGCCAGGACAAGCTGGCCGCGATCTTGCAGCCGAATTTGAGATGTGGGCAGGCTCAACAGTTGGGTCTTGGCTGCTAATCTGGCGCCCCCCCCACCGTCTCCGCGCCAAGGAAAAATCACTTTCTCGGAAGACGTTTGGCCAACCTTCTGCACGAGCTCACTATGTGCAGTTATTGCATACCTACTGATATACCAAGAAGACAACGATCAACTGGCTAGTGAAAGTGATTAGCCCCACGGCCAAGTTTTGTGCTGATTCCTCGTGGTGCTCACTGACTTCTAAGCTACCCATACCGACGCAAGTGCCGAGGGCGACGCGAACCCAGCCTTTCTGTTTTAGAAAAAAACGAGGGCCAATTCGTATGCTCCACCGGTCTTTTCCGGGCGCAACGTTTTGGCACCCCGCCAACCGTCTCGAGCCGGCTTGCGAAACTCACATCACTTGGCTTAACTGAGGCCAAGGTAGCCGACGGCCGCCGAGTCGAGTGGCTCAAGCCCACCCAGGCGGGCGAGAAGGTGCTCGAGAAGCGCGCAAAGTTGTTGATCGATGCGGGGATGACCTGACGGTTTTATCCATCTGGGACCGGGTCAGGACTAGCCAAGCCCTAGCGTGCCAAACATCTGCCGCCAAGACCCAAATGATTGGGATCGACCACAAACGCAGAGCATCGCTCTGAGATCGCCACCCTTAAAGACTGACTTAGGCTTTACGTATGCGCCACAGAACGACACGGCTTGCGATTGCCAACACATCCCAAACCGGCTATCGTTAAACACTATGCATATATGCTGGACATACGCGCCTATTGGAAGGTGCGCGGTCAAGGAACCCACCAATTGGCATTGCTAACTTCATCTTTCCCTTCAGAAAGTATCATAAAAACAAGCGTAGCCGCCGCTCAAAATGAGTTACTGCTGTTTGAGGCGAAAATTAAACAATACGGTGCACTGACCGGACTTTCCCCCACCTCAATTACCGCTTCCCAAATCACCGGGACTTTCGCTGGCGGAACTTTAAAAATCAACGGAAGCGGTTTTTTATCAATTCGTTCCGGTGGAAATGCCACAGTCACGAAAATAACAATCACCGCGGGGGCAACCACGCTAACCATGTCGGGCAATACGACGCTCGATCAAAATGGTTTCACTGGCGGCGCCTTTACTAAAATTTATTTGTCCGATGCCTCGCTGGGTATTAGCGGATCAATTTTATGCTCCTTCTCTCCAAAAACCCCAAGTAAATTTAGTTTTACCTCGGCAACAGTGACAGTAGGGAATATCACCGAGACCGACAAGGGAAATTTTTACGTAGAATCTAACAATATAACTGGGACCTTAAATGAAATATCCCTGGCGCAGGGATCACAGAACCTCACGTTATCCGGAATAAGTTTCGACGCAAGCCAATTTTATTCACTGGCAAAAAGCCAAGATTATGACGCGCTATACCTGAGCCTCCTCGCTGGCAACGACACAATGTCGGGTTCCGCGAATGTTGCCTATATATTTAATGGGTATGATGGCGCCGATTCCATTACTGGAAATAATAGTAATGATTCGATATCGGGCGGCAGCGGGAATGACACCATCAATGGCCTTGCCGGTAATGACACTCTGGTTGGTGGTGAAGGCAACGACGTTCTTTCGGGCGGACTTGGTGCCGACACCTTCGTGCTTGCTGGCAACGACACGGTGGTTGATTACAACGGGACGCAGTCTGATGTTTTGAACTTTGAAAGTCTCGCGAATGGCAATACGGTCACCTTAACGACCGTGACCGGCGCGTTGAATCTATCTATTTCCAACTCAACTGCGGCGTTTAAGGCGACGACTGCAGCGACGGCCACCACCATCACCGGTGGTGCCGGCGCAGACACACTTAACGGGGGCGCGGGCGCAGACCGCCTCTCGGGCGGTGTTGGGGACGACTCGATCAGCGGTGGTGCGGGTGCCGACACCATCACCGGCGGTCAGGGCAATGACCTCATCGTCCTTACTGAGAGCACCTCGGCGGCAGATGTAGTTCTCTTTGCCGGAGGCACTGGCACTGCAGGCAGCACACGGGTTGGGATGCTTGGCCTCGACACCATTACTGGCATCAACTTAGGGACCGCAACGACAGCGGTAGACAAGTTGCAGTTCTCCGCGGCGGACTTCGGCATCGCAGCAGGTTCTGCGGTGAGAGGTGCCGCAGTTGCCGTCACCGGCGTTTCAGCCAACACCGATGGCAACTTCTACATCGTTACTGCTGCTCCAACCGGTAGCAATGTCGACCTCAACGGCACAGCGACCGGCTCGAGCGGCGCGATCGTGTTCGTAGGGGCCAATACCGGTACGGCAGGCGTTGACATGTGGTTCACCACCAACGAGGGTTCCTTCAGTACCTCCACGGCAGTCAAGATCGCCACGCTGGTTGGTATCAGCACCGCCAACATCAACGCAACAGATCTCGCGTTCGTGGCGTGAATTCCCATAGCGCTGAGACCCCCGTTGAGAATCTGGACGTGCGCGAATGTGTATCTCGAACGGAATTACGTACCCGTCTGGCGCTCCGCCAAACACGATTACGACTCGGTGATGAATTGCCAACCATGTCGCGGGCGTCACAGACCAAATGGGGCGTTCACCGCGACACCCTCTACGCCCTGATCAATAACTAGCGCACTAGCCGACGCAGCCAGTGCGTCATCGACCGAGCGTTCCGCGAGATCGAGGCGAAGAACGTCGGCGTTACAAAGACCCGCGTGATGCGCGTTGGCACAGGCCCAAACGGGCTGCCACTCGGGTTCGGAGAGCGCTCAAAACCGCTTCAGAGCGATAGTGGCTGCACTCGACTTCTTTGAATGGGCCGGGATTGTCCTTATTGTTGCGTGGTACATATTCAGCAACTCAGTTCGAACGGATATAACCACTTTCTTCGGCATCATGTGGACTGTAGCTGTGTCAATCGCTAGCCTCGTGATTACAAAAACAGTGTCGGGTGGCGTGCTTGGCATTCTAGTATTCGGATGGAGTCAGTTGACGGGTTGACCGGCAATTCAGCGCGTTCTCGAGGGGTTTACGGGTAACGCACCATTACCCGACCTCTGAAGATTTCAACAATTCGTCCTGTCGATCTCTCTTGATCAGGTCCACGCACGACCAGCATGACCGGAGCTAATTAACTGGTGGTACTAAGCGGGTTTAGCTCCTTCGTTCGACCTCCTGTCAAAACTCCGGTTTGTGAGAAGAGAGCGTCTAGGAATCCCCCCGGGGGGGCAATTCCGTCGACCGCAACATCTCTTTGGCGAAAGGCGAATTGAGTTAGGATTCGTGGCGCGGGGCGAGCCCCCTTCCGATAACGAATCCCAATACTCAAATGACGAATATCAACGACCCCGAATCTACGCTGGAGATCGCCGAAGCCGCGGAGCAGGTAGTCCAAAAAGCAGAGCCGGGAGCCGAAACCCGCGCCATCGACAACCGCCCTAGCATCCTGTTCTGTTGCCCCGGCAGCATCCTCGAAATCACGAGCGGAGCGGCCCTTAGCCTGCGCGCTATCCTCGAGTCGTTAGCATACAAAGGGTTCAGGGCGGTCGCGCTCCAGGCCACGATCTTCGACTCCGAGCAGGGTGGCGAGCACATCATGAAGGCTGGCAAGTCGCAGACTGACAAGCCAATCTGGCGCAGCGAACTCAACGGCGTTGAACACCTTATAGTCAAGACCGGCTCCCATGTCCGGCGCTTCATGACATGCCAAGAGGAGGAGACCTACGTGAATCTTTTCCGCGCTGAACTAGCGCATCGGCGCCCCGATATGGTGTTCCTCTGGGGCGGTTTGGTGCTCGAGCGCACCATCATGCGTGAAGCCCGTGACGCGAACATCCCGGTCGTCTTCTACCTGGTCAACGAAGGGTATCGCGACAAGTCGGTCTTCAAGGACGTATCAGTGATCGTGACCGACACCCATGCCACGGCGAGTCTCTACAAAGAGCGTCACGACTTCAACTGCCAAGTGATCGGGAAATTCATCAACCCGGAAGAATTCGTACCCAAGGTCCCGCGCAAGCCCGACTTCATCACCTTTATCAACCCCAGTTTCGAGAAGGGCGTGAGCGTATTCATGCCTTTGGCCAAGCTTGCCTCCAAGGTCTGCCCGGAAGTGAAATTTCTAGTCGTCCAAAGCCGCGGCCGTTGGCCGAACGCCATGCAGGTGCTTAAGTTCGAGCCGACAGACTTCCCCAACGTGGCCATCATTGGCCACCAGACCGACATGCGACCAGTCTACGCGAGTACGCGCGCGCTATTACTGCCTTCTCTGTGGCACGAGAGCGGCGCCCGCGTGATCGCTGAAGCACAGCTCAATGGCATTCCCATCCTTGCGTCCAACACGGGCGGCTCAGCCGAACTGATCGGCGAGGGAGGGAAGGTGTTCGAAGTGCCCGAGGAGGCCCGCCAGAAAAAGGGGGAGGTCATCGTTACCGAGGACGACCTGATGCCCTGGATCGAGGAGATTCGAAAGCTCTGGAACGACAACGACTACTACGAGGCGCTTTCTGCGAAGGCAGCAACATCGGGCAAACAGCACGACAGCGCCATCAGCGCTCAGCGCTTCGTCAAGGCCGTCTCCGCCGAGGTGCTCAACAGTAAGGGCATCAAGGTACCGAAGCCAGGAGTGGCGCAGGTCAAGCAGGCGCTGGAAAAAAAACGGGCCGACCAGGCAGCCCGCAACAAGGTCAGGAAAGTGCGCAAGGGGTAGCGTTGTCTCAAAACCTCGTCACACAGTCGATCTAAAAAAATCCCGCTGCCATGAAGCAGCGGGATTTTTGTTTGCTACAGCCCTGTAACTGCATGGCCTGATGGGCCTAGGGGGGGGACCCGGTAATGACTCCGTCGGTAATCGACAAAGTGGCGTTTCGGACTCCAACAACTACGACCATCTCGGTGACACTCGTACCGCCCGTCGTGTCAGCCCACATTAACAGGACAGCATCCGCGTCGGTCGTCGACGATGTACTGGCCGCAGCCGCGGCCGACGAAGTGAACTTACCCGTCGCCGAATCGTAGTAGCCGAAGTACTCGTTCACCGCGCCCGCGGACACACTGGTGGAAATTGCAGTCCCACCCGTGATACGACTCACCGTGTTGAAGCCACTCGCGTCGTCAACGGCCAGCGAGATGTCGATAACGTCATCTGCCCCGACGCCCCGGATAACGTCGGCATTCCCGATGGCGATCGTCTTGTTGCTGTTCGACAGGGTCGACAACCCAGCGGAGTAGTCGCTGCCACCGCCTGTGATGTGCACGGTGTCTGCACCAGCACCGCCGATGAAGATATCTGCGCCCTGGGTACCGTACGCATCCGACCCGCCCGCACCGGCCGTGAGGGTGGTACCGGCCGATACCCCGTCAAGGTCGATATAGACATAGCCATTGAACAGGCTAAAGTCCACGCCCGCGATTGAGTCGGCGACGACGCTGCTGCCGCTGACAGAACCTGAAACGTAGTACTCGCTGGTGTCGGTACCACCCGTGACCTTAATCAGAGCCAAGTCAGCGTCGGCGCCTGACACCATTGAGATACCCAGCGTACCGGCATATCCGGACTGCGCGGCACCGAAGTTGATGGTGATCGCACCTACATCGGCAGCCCCCCCAAGCGTGACATTCACCTCGCCGGAACCGGCGCCCAGTGCATTGACCGCAATGGTGCCGATGGTCTTATCGGCATACAGGTCCACGTCGGTGTACGACTCGTCGGACGAGTTGGTCAGCAGGATGTTGCCGATGGTGCCGCCAGCACCTGCACTGTTTTCGTAGGCACCGCCCGAGACATAGATGAACCCGGACTCACCGCCGGTCAACGTGCCGGTGATTGCACCGATGGTCCCGGAGAGGGCAGAGAAATCGAGGTACGCCGAACTATTGAACGAATTGGCTTGGCTGATAGTGAACGTGGTCGCCCCAATCTTCGAAACGTCACCACCTACCCCATCGACGAACCCGGACAGCTGGACCTTGCCGTAATTCTCGTTGAGACCAGCCTGCATGGTGATGTTAATTGCACCGACATCGCCACCGCTCTGTGCGGAAAGAATGACATCGGCGTAGGCACTGTCACCGCGCAAGTTGACGGTAGTGGTACCAACCGAGCCGCCGCCATAGGCAGACGCGTAGTAAAACGCGCTGGCATGCGCGCCGGCCACGCGAACGCTCGCGTTGCCGATGTTACCGCCACCGAGGTATATGAGCGGATCTGTTGTCGCCAAGCCGGATGCGTCGGCGTCAACGTAGGCGTCTGCACCGGCACCAATCGCGGCGATGCTCACCGTACCGATATTGCCGCCAATGACGGCATTCGTATCGCTGGTCGCGGCGCTGGCGTAGACCTGTGCGTAGCCAGAGGCAAATGCGCCATTTGCAGTCACGGAGACGTTGCCAACGTTCCCCGTGTAGGCCCTTGAGTCCACGTAGGCATTGGCCGAAGCGCCGTTGGCAGCTACGGTGACCGTGCCGATGCTACCGCCGGAGTAGGCGGAGGCAGTCACGTAAGCGGAGGCCTCAGATCCCGTTGCCGTAGCGGCGACGTTGCCGATATTGCCACCCGCGAGGAATGCGCCGCCGTCCGTGAAGACGCCGGAGGCATCAGCGTCAACGGAGACGCCAGCGCCGTAACCAACGGCGTTAACTGTAATGTTCCCGACATTGCCAGCAGCGGCCAGCTCTCCGTCGCTCGTGACATCGCCGGAGGCATAAGCCGACACATAACCGGACGCGTCTTTGCCCTTGGCGGTCACGCTGATCGCACCAATGCTTCCGGCGTACGCGTCTAGGTAAATGGTCGCACCTGCATCGTACGGACCAGTGATGGAAACAGTGACAGCACCAATGTCGCCACCGTCAAAGGCCGACGCCGCCACATAGGCGCTGGAATCGGTACCGGCCACATTTACGGTAATCGAACCAATGCCCGTGCCACCGACCTGAGGCGCGTAATCTGCGCTACCGGCGGAGAACACTCCGTACGAGTCCAAGTAAACCGTAGCCTCGGTGTTGGAACCCTTTGCATTGATGTTGGTAACCCCAATCCTACCGCCGTGAGCGACGCCGGCAGCATCGATAAAGCCCGATGCATAAGCACTCACAAACGCGGACGAGTTTTCACCGGTCAAGGTGGCGGTCAGTGAGCCGACGTTTCCGGCTTGCGCATACAACGTCGCACCGACGTAAGAGTAAGCACCGGTCGCCGTCGCAACGAAGTTTCCAACGTTACCGCCGCTGTAAGCGAAAACATCAGCATACGCGGAAGCCGAGTAACCGATTGCGGCCATTGTCACGTTGCCGATGTTGCCAGCCGCGAAGAAGTCCCCGCCGGCTGAAGCTAGGCCGCTGGCTCCCGACACAACTCCGTCCGCATCCGCGGAAATGTAGGCGCTCGATGTGTCGGCGGTGGCGACAAGCGTCAGATTGCCAATGTTGCCGGCAGCGGCCAGTTTGGAAGAATCCCCGTCGGTCAGAGCCGCAGACGCCGCCGCATAAACCTCCGCGTATGCAGAAACGGCCGTTGCGCGTGCGGTGAGTGCACCGATGTTACCGACCTCGGCGTACACATCGGCACCGGCCGAAGCGGAGTAGCCCGCAGCGGTCACAGTGACTGCGCCGATGCTGCCGCCACTGTAAACGTTGCAACTGACTTGGCCGGAGCCGATCTCATTGGTCACATTGAGGGTGATCGCTCCGATACCGGCGGTTAAGGAGGGCGCGTAGCTTGCGCTGCCGGCGCTGTAGACACCGTAAACGTCGATAGCGCCGCTCACCTGGCCGGACACGCCGGTTGCGTTCAGCGTCACAGCACCCACACTGCCACCGCGTTGAAGGCCCGTTTTGTCAACATAGCCATGGGAAGCGACATAGACGTTGGCGGAACCGCTGTAGGCAGCGTCGCTGACGTTGACAGCGCCAACCGATCCGGCGTAAGCAGACGCATAAACCTTGAACTGGCCGTTGTCGGCGGCTGCATCGATGGCGCCCGTGACGCTGCCGATGTTGCCGCCGCTGTAAGCGTAAGCGTCGACCTCCCCGTAGGCAGATTCCCCGAACACGGCAACCGAGATGTTGCCGATATTTCCTCCGGCGCGGAAAGCTGCCGTACCCGACGCGCCGCCACTGACGTCCACGGTACCGGAAGTACTGATATTCGCTGATCCGTAGGCGGTGTAGCCGCTAACTCGGAGGTTCACCGCGCCAACACTGCCGGTGCCGACTTGCACCGGCGTCGAAGCCGAAGTGAGACCGGCCGACGCATATGCCGAGACGTACGCACTGGCCGAGGCGCCCACCGAACGGATATTGATAGCGCCGATGCTTCCCGCGAATGCATTCGCCAATACGTCAGCGCTGGCGCCGTCACCGATGGCTGCCGTCGTGATAGATCCGATGTTGCCACCGCCACTGGCATTGGCGCTTACAAAGGCCGACGCGTGGTAGCCATTGGCAGTGACCGAAATGTTGCCGATGTTGCCGATGTTGCCGTTGACACCGGCGGTGTACGAAGCGCTCCCGGCACTGAAGTTCCCAAAGTTTGCTGCGCTCACATACGCGTACGCACTGGCGCCGATCGCGTTGGCCGTGATGCCACCGATGACGCCACCGCGAGCGAGGCCACTGCCATCGTCGCTAAAAACATTCGACGCGTGGGCCTCGACCTCGACATGACCGGACGCCTGCGAGGAAGCCGTGACGGCGGCAATCGAACCGCCGTCGGTGGAAGCGTACACAGTATTGTGCGACCCGTCCCCGTTGGCGCGGGCAGTGATGGCGCCGACGTTGGCTACCACCCCGTTCAGCGACGTCGCCCGAACATCCAAGTCGATGCTCGAATTCCACCCATTGGTTGTAGTCGTAATGGCGCCGACCGAGCCGCCGGAGGCAGACACTTGGCCCGATACAGAACTCTGTACCGCAGCGGTCACACCGATGGCCCCGACCCCACCAGCCAAGGCAGCCACATCGACGTACAAAGTACCGAAACGGGCAGTGCTCAAGGTGACTGCACCAACGGAACCAGTTGATTCCAGATGCGCAGCATCACCCGGGGCATCGCCGGAATAGGTGGCGCGTTCTCCAACCGCAATAGATACGGCCAACGCTGGTGTCAGGTCATAGCTCGACTGGCTGAAGGCCATTCCTTTAGTAACAATCTTTGTATAAGCGGCCACAAAAAACCTCCGTATTTATAAGGAGCACTTCATTGGTAAGGAGCACTTCCAGCTGCGTCTCCAGTCTATCCGGCCCTTGAGCCGACCTTGAGCACAAGCATCATCGATTGTATCTGCTGTTTTCACTAATCGCTAGGTGTAGACGGCCCATTTATGTTTTGGCTACTGTCGACCTCCCGTAAATTAGGTCCGTGGGCGGCTGGAGTCCTCTGGGCAAACTACGCCCTGGGAGGCCCGCGATGCGCAAGAGCAAGTTCCGTGAGAGTCAGATCGTCCAGACCCTGAAGCAGGTGGAGGGCGGCCGGCAGGTGAAGGATGTCTGCCGGGAGTCGGGGATGTCGGACGCGACGTATTAAGTCTGGAAATCGAAGTACGGGGGCATGGAGGCCTCGGACGTTCGGCGGCTGCGCGAGCTGAAGGACGAGAACGCCCGGCTCAAGCGGATGTATGCCGATCTGGCTTTGGAGGTGACGGCGTTGAAGGACGTCATCGCAAAAAAGCTGTAGGTCCGTCGATGAAGCGCCCGCTGGTGAGGCGGTGGGTCTGTCACGGTCGGTGGCGCGCTATGAGCACCAGCCGGACCGGGACGATGAAGTGATCGCGGTGTTGCTGGAACTGGCGGAGCGGTTTCCGGAGCGTGGCTTCGACAAACTGTTCCTGCTGATCCGGCGGCGCGGAGTCAACTGGAATCACAAGCGGGTGTATCGGGTGTACTGCGAGTTGCGGTTGAATCGTCGTCGGCGCGGCAAGAAGTGGATTCCCTCGCAGCATCCTCAGCCCTTGGCCGTGGGCGCAAGGGTCAATGCCTGCTGGCCTGCCGACTTCATGTTGGACCCGCCGTGGGATGGCCGCAGATTCCGCACCTTTAACGTCGTAGACGACTACAACCGCGAAGCCTTGGCGGTCGAGATAGACCTGAACCTTCCAGCTGGCAGGGCCATCCGTACACTGGATCGGATTGCTGCCTGGCGCGGCTATCCGGAGCGACTGCGGCTGGATAACGGCCCCGAGTTCGTCGCCATTGCGCTGGCCGAATGGGCGGAAGCCAAGGGCGTTCGACTCGAGTTCATCCAACCTGGCCGACCTATGCAGATCGGCTTCATCGAACGTTTCAACGGCAGCTACCGCAAGGGCGTGCTCGACATGTACGTGTTCCGCAACCTGACCGAGGTCCGGGAGCACACCGAGCGCTGGCTGCATCAGCACAACAAGGAGATTCCTCACACATCCCTCAACGGGCTCACCCCCGTCGAGTACCGGCAGTTCCACAACCCAGAAACCTCCAGTTATGTTTGGGCTTGATCAGAATGCCGACATTGCCCCGTCGGCAACGATCGGGCTGTTTTGTTTTGGACCCATTATCAATTTGCCCCCGCCGACCGGAATATCTTCCATTGGGCGACAAACTTGTCTAACGTGACCAATCGTTGTCTAGGACAAACGACGTATTCCCGACATCTAAGGGTACGTTAAGCACATGCAGATTGAACTTCACGACCGTTTGTTGGACATCCCCCGCGACGTGTTGGTGCGGGTGGTCTACCAAAGCCG
>Ga0214921_10011165_pt1 | contig 10969 bp, 9 predicted proteins | sample LL1505_MetaG_FD_177992 | JGI IMG/M metagenome (GOLD analysis project Ga0214921, IMG submission 177992) | Freshwater microbial communities from Lake Lanier, Atlanta, Georgia, United States - LL-1505 | ecosystem: Environmental > Aquatic > Freshwater > Lake | place: USA: Georgia | collected 2015-05-28
AGACGGGCTTATACCTAATATAACTGACGTATATAATACCTGGGGTGATTTTGCTAACCTTGTAAATAATTTCCCCGTACCAGACAGAGAAAGAAATTTTGCATTCTATAATTCTTGGGGTCGGCCTATAAAATACCCTGTATTATAAAAAATATCTATTTTCTAATTGGAATATTTTTCATTGATAAATGATTCGTGTAAGTGTTCCAAGTGAATTAAGCCACAGTAACCTGTCCGTTCATCAGCATCGGCAATAGCCAGTCCCGGAGTTGAGTGAGTTCTTGGTTTTGTTGTTCAAGTACGGATCGCTGTGATGACAAACTTGAAGAGAATTTGGTAAATTCCTTAACCAGATCAGCTGGTGGAAAGTGGATCTTCACGGCTTTGAGTGTACCGCCTGAGATTTCTTTGAATGTGGTTCCGGAGGCGTTTGCATGAATCAACATCATAAAGTGCTTGAGAGTGAAGTAGATGTAGTCTGTTGAGAATTTTCCATTAGGAACTACTGACTTGAAGCCTTGGTTGGTTGTGACGGGATTTTTGGCAACTGCCAGGTAGCCGATGGGTGCGCGGGAACTCATTAAGACTGTACCAGCTGGTAGAAGCTTAAGTGAGGCAGCCTTGATGCCCTTTTCGGTTACACCTAGAGCGCCACGAGTAATAAAACGATTATCTAAGTTATCTGACAAATCTTTGGGACTGATCCATGGTGTTCCGACCGCATTAAAATGACCTTCCACTTTAGTGCTAGGAGTGCTTCCACCTATTATCTTTCCTAGTTTCTCAAGGCTATCATCTGTCCAACCCTCTGGAATATCTCTTTTGAGAATTTCGTTGTAGACCATCTTTCCGCCGGAGGCGCGGTAAGGCTTTCCGGTGAGGTGAGGCTTACCCAGAGCAGCTGCTTGGGATGCACTCATGGGAAAGTCGAACTGTACAAACCAGTAGTGATATAACTGTTTAGTTATATCTTCTAATTGAGAACTGATCGTTTTGTTTATTTTGATTTTAGTATCAACTGCTGAGAGAACTGCAGTTATTTTATTTTGAACAGGCAAATCATACTCAGGGACTTTAAATTCTAAGATTTGTCTTTTATCTCCTCTTGGCATTTTTGTGCCTTTGGATCCACGCATCATGTGTTCGAAAAAACCGTCGCTAAGCATTGCATAATAAACGAATTTCGAATTGTGTGTGTCTTTTACATTAAATACTAAAACATCAGAAGAACACCCACCTTCTTTATCTGCATACCATATCTTCTTTAGATAAGGTCTAATGTTGGAAACTAGAATATTACCTCTTAAGTATTTATTCATATTTCCTTCTTGCGCTGGAAGTTTTTTGGATTGATCTAAGCCTGATTTATCCGGCAATAAATTTTCCGTCGTGACATAATTTTCGAGTAATACATCCGATTTATTTACTCGCTCAGTGGAGTAACTTACAAAATTACTCAATGACACTAATTTATTCACTGCGAAGTTTAGTGATTTGTTTTTTAATCTCAGCTTCAATTAGTTTAGAGTCTTCAAAGAGTTGCTCTAAACTACTACTAATTTTTTTCATTTTAGCATCAAACTCAGATGGACTAATTTTTTCGTACTCGACGTTAATATCAAAGTACTGACCTGCACTTAGGGAGTAGTTTTTCGCTTCAATGGCGTCGTAGGAAACCACGACAGAGAAGTCGTCAACGGTTTTTTTCGAATTAAACGTTTCAATAATCTGCAATTCCTCGTTAGGGTTAAGCACAGTTTTCTGGCTCTTTCCTTCCTTGATTTTTACACCTAGGTTAGATGCATCAACTAGGACGACTTTTCCATTGTTCGTGGCATCGATAAAAAGAATTGAAACGTTCGTCCCAGTTGTCGCAAATATGTTACTGGGCATGGATACAACCCCGCCAAGCATCTTGTTTTTCACTAGGTGTTCTCGAATGGTTTTCTCGATTCCAGACTGTGCTGTTATGAAACCAGTAGGCACTACGATAGCTGCACGGCCCTTAGGCGTAAGTGAATGTATTATGTGTTGGATAAACAGAAGGTAGATTGCCATCTTTCCTTTTTCTTTGCTGGGCACTTTCGGTATTCCGGCAAAAAAGCGTGTCTTGTTTTCCTTGGAATCTAGTTGGTCTCTGTGATCTGAAAAATCTAATTTGAACGGTGGATTGGATACGATGAAATCAAATTTCTTAAGTTTAGCACCGTCTTTGTGGTATGGCTCTAAGATGGTGTTGCCTTGGATAACATTAGGTATAGAGTGAACAAGGTTATTGAGAATTAAATTTAAACGAAGCAGACTTGATGATTTTTGAGAAATGTCTTGAGTGTAAATCGTGCAGCGATTTTCGCCAATAGCATGCGCAAGATTCATCAGGAGTGTGCCGGAGCCGGCTGCGGGGTCATAGCAGGTGACGTTCTTGACTGAGTCAGGCACAAGACAGGCGGCCATAATTTTAGCTACTGAGTGCGGTGTGTAATATTCCGCATACTTTCCGCCACTATCCTTGTTGTAATCCTTGATGAGGTACTCGAACAGGGTGGCGTAGAAATCGAATTTTTCCTCGAAGATATGCTCAAAGCTGAACGGGATGAGTTTATTGATGATTGCCTTTGCAAATCGATCTCTTTCTGACGATACATATCTTGTGATAGCGTCAAAGAGGACAATTTTTTGTCCGTCGTTAGTTTTGACCGAAAATATATCCGTATTAAATGTGGCAATGTCTTTCAGCGTTTCATCTAAGAGATCCGCGAAGTCCTTATCATTTTGCCTTCCCCAGAGTGTGGAGAGAAAATGTTCGGGTTTAAGTCGCGCTGTACTTGCGTCGAGTTGCATAAGGATAAGTTCATATTTCTCCTTAGGCATCGTGCGAATGGTATCCTCCCAGGATTTTGATTTGCTTAATGACGGATCAATTCGCTTCGCCTCGTAAGCAAACTTATCGTTGAGAAATTTGTATAGAAAAGCTTGGGTGATGATTTTGAATTCATTGCCGTCGTTTCCTAGTCCATGGTCTCTACACACGGCTTTTAGGTCGTCGATTAAGGCTATTGCTTTATCTTTGAATTCTTGTGAGTTCATGCAGCGGTTTCTCCATGGAACTCAGCCATATATTCCTTCATCACAAGGTTATTAATTAGTTGAATGCTCGATGTGGTAAGTGGTAGTTGATGCTTTGTTTGAAATAGTTCGATAATAAGGCGTGTCATCTCTTGCTTTGCGTAAGCCTCGTTGTTGAGAATTTGCGAGTTCTGTGAGATTCGTGAATCGATTTCGGCTTTGAATGCAGACAGAGCCTCGCAGAGCTTCCTTTCGTTCTTAGTGGGTTCTCCTTTTTCTAGAAGACGCTTGTGTAGTCGGGCATACTTTTCGTCATTGGCATATTTAGCACGAATAAGTCGATTCTTGCGCTCAATCTCGTCTGCTTGAGCTTGGATGTCTTTTAGGTCCTTAATATTTGCTTCCATCTCGTCCTGGGTTATTTCGGATAGGTTCTTCTTCTTGAATAGTTGCTCGAGCTGCTCTTTGAGGCTGACGAACTTCGGGTCTCCTTGATCGAAATTATTTCTCAAACCTTCTCGGGTTTTTCTGAGCTGCTCTCTTAATTGGTCTGCAATGACCATCTCGGCCTCATTCACTTTCCGGAAAGTGAATAATATTTCTTCCAATGCTAGGTTCAATAAGTTTGAGCTTTCGTCGGCATTCTCGAGAGCTTCGCGCTGATTGATCATGGCAAGATGATTCTCCGCTTCGGTAGATAGTTGGGCTATCTTTCGGAAGTCGAGCTTAGTTAGTAGCTGGTATTGGCCAGAAAGTCTGATTAGGTTGTAGAGGGTCTTGGCGTCTTGTAGCGCTTTGACTACTTTGCGCATCGTCGCCCGGTCAGTGATTTGTGTTATCTGTTGTGAGAAATTCTCTGCGTTTACTAAGTCGTATTCGAACAGAGTGTCCTTGATGGCTTCGATATCTGCTGTAATTTCAGCCTCAGTTTTGAAGAGGTCGGAGTATCCTTGAAGTTCGTCTCCTAGTTCATTTTGGAGCTCTTCGAAGTAGTCTTTGTTCGTCTTCGCGAATTCAGCTTCGATATCGACAAAATCTACTACACTTCCGTAGCGATGGCCAGGATAGGGACGATTCACGCGTGTAAGAGCTTGGAGAAGGTTGTGGGCCTTTACGACTCGTCCGAGGTACAGCTTCTTCAGGCGTGCCGCATCAAAGCCTGTGAGTAGCATATTGTAAACAAATAGGATATCTATTTTTCCTTCCTTGAAGGACTCGACAAGGTCTTTTCGGTCCGACTTTGTCCCAGCATCGTGTAGAATAAGTCCGCAGGATTTTACCGTTCGCTTAGTTTGAGTTGACTGCTCGGCAGCATATTTCTGATTAAATATGCGTTCCATCTCTTCGGCTTGATTGGAAGAGTCACAGATTACCATGGCCCCGATCGTATCGTCATTCTTCATTACGCGCGATTCCTCGAAATCTTGGATAATGTAGTCTAACATCGGTTCAACGAACCGAGAGTGAGAATATACTAGTTCTCTATGGCCCATGTCTTTGAGCAGTTTAATCTCTTCGAGGGCTTCCTTAAGCTTCAGTTTGTATTTCGTTTCGATATCCTCGCGGATAAGCTTCAATGTGTATCCATCGGCTATCGAACGGTTATAATAATATTTATGGATGTAATCTCCAAAAATATGCTTGGAGTTGTAGCTCACCTGTGGCCCAGACTTGCCAGCTTCATCTTTAGTACCAGCGACCTTGGCGTTGAGCAGAGGCGTACCAGTTAGCCCAATCTTGATAGCCTTTTCGTCGGACTGGTTTAAATTGGCTAAGAAGCTTCCCTGCGGGTTGTAACTGCGATGGACTTCATCAAGGAAGTAGACGCGTTGCAGTCCAAGTGCATAGTCGGTATTCTTGGTTACATTATGGTCATCCTTAAAACGCTGGATATTGACGACCGTTATTTCGGCTATTCCTGTGTTGTTGTGGACGGCGACGTTAGACTTGATGTCTGCAGCAAACTCGTCTCGGGAGTTGATGGTGTGTACATGTAATCCGCGGCTACGGAACTCTCGGCTGGCTTGATCCAGGAGGTCTATTCGATCCACGATGAAATAGAATTTCGGAATGATGCCAAGTTTCCTATAATAGTCGGAAAGGAAGTGCACGGAGTAGTAGGCAAGTGCGGTCTTACCGCTGCCTTGTGTGTGCCAGATAATTCCTTTACGAATACCAGCATCGAGTTTCTTTTCGATAGCTTTGGTTGCGAACATCTGCGGATAGCGCATGACATGTTTTTCTAAGCGCTTCTCTGTTTTTACATAAGCTATGCCGAATCGAAGCATGAACATCAGCCGCTTCTTGGAGAGCAAGGAAGTTATGATACGATTGGTGGGATTATCTGGGTTCTTATTCGTAGCAAACTCAGGAGAGTGCTTGATGCTCCCAAGGTTGTTGTCCTTTAAGACGAGATTCTCTGTTAGTGTGTCTTCTTCGCGAACTACAGCTACGGGGCTAGTATCTTCTTCACGAAAATAATTGAATGTGGGCTCTCCGTATGATGGGGCGGCATAGAAAGCACCTTGGAGTGGCTCGGGGGACCCATCATCGTATTCCATGTTGTTTGAGAACAGCATGAATTGTGTAATGTTGATAAAGCGCCTAAACTTTGAGTTCTTGAAGCGGCTGACGCATCGTTGTCTCTCCGCGATTATTCCATCGCGGTTGTTGGGCTTCTTTACTTCAATAAATACCAGAGGAAGGCCGTTGATAAGCAGTGTGATATCCGGACGAAATTCTTCTTCGTCTTTCTTGCAGGTATATTCCGTTACAACATTATATGTATTTCTTTCGAGATTTTCGAAGTCGATGATTTTTAGTCCAGATGTCTGGGTTAGCTTTTCGTAAAACTGCTTACCTAAATCTTCATTATCTAATGAAAATATAAGTTGATCGAGTAGCGCGTCAATTTCTTGAGGCGTTGCAATCGGGTTAAGTGAACTGATACTTTTCCTGAAGATGGATGGAACGATATTAGAAGATTCATCCCAGACTAGGTTCTTCAGTGACAGGTAGTTGTAACCCAGTCGAGTGAGATGCAGGATAGCGGGGATTTTTACCCGGGTGTCTTCTTTCCAATAATTCATGAGATATTTTTCGTAGGATTATACTTATAAAAAACATCATAAAGACACCAGTATAAACTCCTAGTGACTGTTTAATTCCAAAATTCGACTAAAAACCTATAAGAACTATAGGATAAGTGTAGAGTCTGGGACAAACCTACATTTATTCGTCTAGATTATAAATAAATTCTTCTTCTCAAATAGTATCAATCAAGTTATATAAAACTTATGCGTATAGTATTATTTATTGCTGTCGAATTTTGTCATTTTTGGTGCCAATTACTAAATTTTAGTTAAGAATACTATTATGGAAATGGATTCAAATTCTAAACCTGTACCAAAAAACCTACTGCCTGAAGTATTCGAGTTCACTTTTAATGAATCATTCCATCCCGGTTGCCCTGTCATTTGGTTGCCGGATCTTCAAGTATTGGCGATTGGCTACGGATCTGATGCAAAGCACGTAAAAGTAACTGCTGCTCAGTGGCGAATTTTTTGGCTCACCCTTAATCATGTTAAGGTCTGGCGCTGGGATGAGGTTTACTCACCTGACTGTATCGTTTGTGATGGCAAGTCTTGGAACCTGAAAATTAAGTACCGTGGTAAAGAAATAGAGTCTAGTGGAAGTAATGCTTACCCAGGATCATCTGGACTAGGTTTTGATACTAAAAGTCAATTCGGTGTATTTTTAGATGCGGTTAATATGCTAGCTGGAACTGATTACATAGGATGAGCAATAATGATTATATATATCGCCCTGTTTTTGCTCAAGAATACGGATTAGCCGAATTCAAGCAGTCGATTTTTGAGACTATCGGTGCTGCTGATTGTATTAACGTTCAGGATATAAACATCACATTCTGTGGTGTTTATTACAACACGGCACCGGCAAAAAAAAGCTTTGTTGAAGAAAAAGGACGGGATGGTTCAATTGCGCTAGTCTCTAACTACAGGGAGCCTCTATTAAAGTACGATCATATTAGGACTCTCGAAAACCAAAATTTAATAAATAAATTTCCATCTATTAAAGTTGGTCACCATTATTGTGCTCTACTGTGTATAGATGGTCCGCCCGATGGTATCATATTTTATGAATTACCCTTTTCATTTAACGCTAAAATTAAGACCGTAAATACGGTGGGATGCGCTCTAATATTTAACCCAAAGACGTCAGTACAAACTAGAGCTAATTTCTGTAGAAGCTATGGTTTGAATGAACGAATCGTTTTAACCTAAGCTTAAATATATGTACCACATTAGCATCCAAGGTAAAGTTATTGGCACTTTTAATCATAATGAAGTACTTCGTGCCTTAGGCGATGGTACGTTTAGTGAAGCTGATCACTATTAGAAAGCCAGGATGGTCGACTGGAAACCACTTAAACAATTTAAGACCGTAGAGTTTATGACTCAAAATCAAATCCCTCCTGTTAATGTCAAAATTCAGCCAGTCAAAGAAGACAAGATTGCTTCTCAGTTAGGAAAATTTCTCGGATTGTTTTTTCTCGGGCTAATTTGAATAGTAAGAGTAGTAGAAGTAGTGAGCGTGATTATGATAGTTATGACAGTGGCGACTAAATACGACTTTAAGTGATAAGTGGGCAAGATGAGGTGATGAGAAAGAGAAAAAATCCAAATTTAATGTGTTGGATATGATTCAGCTAAATATTTAAGCATATTTTAGGAAGAGAGGGTTTGCTCTGTGGGGCTAATTTGTTTTTCTCGATTAGTACAACAATGCCTAGCGAAACTTTCAAGAAAGATGGACATACTATTCACTGGGGGGATGTAGTAGAAGTTTTGTCCTCAAAAGTCGAAGATGAATCTGTGTCACTTATATTCGCAGATCCTCCGTACAATATAGGAAAAAAATTTAGTGAATTTCATGACAAGTGGAATTCCAATGAGGAATACATTGAATGGTGCTGCCAATGGATTTTGCTTTGTATTCGTAAACTTAAAGCCAATGGTTCAATGTACTTAATGACAAGCACAGAGGCAATGCCTTATCTTGATATATTTATAAGCAAACACCTAAAGGTTCTTTCGCGTATCGTTTGGCATTACGATAGCTCGGGAGTACAGGCAAAAAAATATTACGGATCGCTTTACGAGCCAATTTTATTCTGCGTTAAAAGTGAAACAGATTACGTGTTTAATGCTGATGCCATAAAAGTAGAGGCTCGAACCGGTGCCATACGCCGTCTTATTGATTACAGGAAAAAAGTGCCTACTGCTTACAGTTCTAAGAAGGTTCCGGGAAATGTTTGGACGATTCCACGTGTCAGATATCGAATGGATGAATACGAAGAGCACCCATCTCAAAAGCCTGAATCACTTCTTGAGCGAATAATTTTAGCGAGTTCAAATATTGGTGATGTAGTTCTGGATCCGTTTGCTGGTTCGTTTACTACTGCGGCTGTGGCGCGTAAGTTAAACCGACATTCAATATCAATAGAAAGCCAAGAAGCTTATCTTAAAACAGGCCTTAGACGCGTTGGTATTACGGATAACTATAAAGGTGAATATTTAAGAAAAATGCCTAAGCCCTATATTCGCAAGAATGGGAAATCATCATAAATAATAAAATGTTAAAACACTCATTTACTGAAACAATATTCAAGATTCTTACTGATGAATTCGGGGAAGAAGGTATGCAAGTATTTGATAGAAGTCTATTACTTCAGTATCTTAATATTAAGACGAAATCTGCCGATCGTGGCTCAAAATCGCGCGGTGCATTTGGGAATCATTATGCTATCTATGTTTTAGTAGAAGACTATATTGTGAATGGATTTTTGGACGATAATAAAAATTACAGAAAATATCCTGGAGCTAATTTCTCCGATTTATTCACCCGTCAGCGCGAGTTGCCGTTTGGAAAAAAACTACAGAATCATCATATAAATAGTAGATGTAATGATGAATTTCGAAAATATTTTCCTACTGCTAATCAAGTTCCAATTTTACGTGATCTTCCGACGAGGAAATATTGGATTAATGAGAATCTTTTAAAAGTTGCCGTAGGAAAAACAAATTTTGTAAATATATCTAAGGCAGTAATTCGTATAATTGATGCTTATGCTGCAGCAAAAAAAAGTGCATTTGAATCTTTTATAGAAGCCTGCACAGGATTAAATAAGATTGATATTGCTGATGATTTGAAGGCTTCAGCATTTATCTCTGCGCAATTGGAGCCGAATGTAGATGCTCGTATTTTTGAAATAGTTAGTTTTGCCATTCTTAAAGTCTCATTTAGCTCACAAAGTATTTATTGGGGGTGGACTAAGAATAATCTCAAAAGTGAAGCTTTAGTTTTGTATAAAACTGGTCGAACAAATGCCAATGATGGTGGAATCGATTTTGTGATGAGGCCACTAGGAAGGTTTTTCCAGGTCACAGAAACAATTGATGTTGGAAAATACTTTTTAGATATCGATAAACTCCAAAAGTTTCCACTTACTTTTGTTGTAAAGACCAGCGAAAAAGAAGACTATTTAAGGTCGGTTATTCGTGAACAAGCACAGGCATCTTATGGTGTAGATGCTGTGGTCGACCGTTATATGTCATCAGTCGAAGAAATAATAAATGTACCTGAACTACTTTCTAGATTCAACGCTCTGCGAGAAGCAGGTAGGCAGCATGAAGTAATGAATGAAATTATTAGACAAAGTATGGTTGAGTTTAATTATGATGATGAAGGCCAGGTTTTAGAAGCCGATGATGAGATCGAGTTAGATGATTAATTCTTTTCTAGATAATCTCATATAAACATATGAAAAAGGAAAACTGGGTTTTGATAGATACTGAGACTACCGGACTGAGTTCGAGTGATTGGACTGTTGAGGTCTGTGTACAGCAGATGAGGGGTTGGAGTTCTGTTGGTAGAATGAAGTCTTGGCTGATAAGAGTACCGAAGCGAATTGGAAGGGGCGCTTTTGAAATTCACGGGATATCTAACGAGCATTTAGACAAACACGGGGATGACCCCTTCGACGCCCATGAGGAAATTATTGAGTGTATCGACGGTCAGCCTTACGGAGCATTTAATCTGCCTTTTGATTCTAGAATGCTCAGTGCTGATTGGGATCGGGTAAAAATTGCGAAGCGTAAACGACCCAAGCCTGTACTGTGTGCACTACGTTTGTCGCGACTTTTTTTACAATATGCACCTGGATATAGTTTAGATACACTTGCTAACTATTATAAATTGAAAACCAAGCCCAAGCATCGAGCGAGTTTTGATGTTAAATCCACTGTAGAACTCCTCGATAGAGTAATAAAACCTCGTGCAGAAGGATGTAGTTTTTCTGATTTAGTCGAGCTCTGTGAACTTCCGATTAAAGAAGCACGCAATTTGGTTCAGAATATAAGTTAGTGATTATATTAACACTTTATTATAGGTCTTTAGTATAAGTGTTAAAACTCCTATGACATTATCAAAAGTTGACAGTTATTGTCCGGATTTAATGATGGGGTGAAAGTATGGAGTCTTTTGATGCATGGCTAAATCTTTGGCTTTCGGCTAATGACTTAAAGAAGTCAGGTGAGTATCGATCGCCAGGCCCACTACATGTTTATACAATGACTGCTGATGGGAGTAGTCCGCAGTTTAGCGGCCAGCTATCAGCATGGTCTGATTTATCCAAGCGCCTGCAGCGTTCCAAAGTTCAAATGGGGTTGGTTGCTGTTCAGGACAGTTTAGACTTTGCTTATTTTAAGTATCCCGGGGTAATAATCGCATTAGAGAGTCCAATGGGCGGTGCAATGATTGCCATGCAGGTTATGAATATGCTTTCTAAGTTAGGTATTGGCGGAGTACTGGCCGGAAAAGA
>Ga0214921_10011166_pt1 | contig 10968 bp, 24 predicted proteins | sample LL1505_MetaG_FD_177992 | JGI IMG/M metagenome (GOLD analysis project Ga0214921, IMG submission 177992) | Freshwater microbial communities from Lake Lanier, Atlanta, Georgia, United States - LL-1505 | ecosystem: Environmental > Aquatic > Freshwater > Lake | place: USA: Georgia | collected...
GGGGGTGCGGCCGGGTGACCGAGGTTGTTTCGTAGGTGGTTGTGAAGGAGAAATTTCCTCCCGAACTGGGTATTGGTTTTTGCCAGACGACTTGGGAAATTTCGGCTTGGTTATGGCCGGCGATTTTGCGGATCTGTGAGCCGGTGGGTTGGCGTGCGATATTTCGGGAGGTTTCTGACCAAGAGCACCAAGAGCGTTTGACGGGAAGTGGATGAGCGACTTCGACTTGGGAGTAAGCCGATCGTGCTGGAAACTGGAAGGAGGTGGTGATAGTGACTCGGTAGGTGGTTTGATTGGAAGTCAGCAGGTTTCTGTCTTGAAGCTCGGTAAGGGCTTGGAGCTGGGTGAGCAGGATAAAAAAGAAGGAAAAATGGAAAAAAAGGTGCGATTTCATGTTTTTAGGTCGGAATCTTTCTGTCGAAATTTTTATAAAAGTGGGCATTTCGACAGAAAGGTTCTGACTTTTTCCCGCGTTATTTGGATTTTTTCGATTTGGATTTTTTCGATTTGGATTTTTTCGATTTGATTTTCTTGATGAGGCATACCATTTGTTCGTGGTAATGTTCGGCATCATCTGCATCATGGTAACGAAGGGAGTCGATGGCTTCTGACAAGAGTTTAACGAGATCTACGACTTCTGGTTTCATTTGAGAGGCTTCTCCAATAAATAGGCATTTTTGTTTTGCCAGGCGTTGATCCTCTCTGTGCCTTCGATCTCATCCATGGCGCACCAAGCTTCTTTTAATTCCTTGATTAAAAGGGTTTTTTCTGCTTCCGCTAAATCTCTTTCCCCCCCCAGACGATTACTGAGATCAACAAATCCGTCAATGATTCTGTCTCCAAATTGTTTGGCGGTAGTGGTTTCGTCTCCTAAGCCGCAGCTTAAAAAATGGGAGACTTTGCTTAAAACATCCATGGCGAGGTCTTTTTCAACAAGGGCGCTTGCCAGTTGTTGCCTTAAGTCAACGGCGGCGTTGATTTCCTCGGTGCCATATTCTTGGATCGTTTCCAAATCTTTTTTTGCTTCGTCTCGCTCGCGCAAAGCTTCCGCTCTTTCGCGTCTGGCTCTGGCCCACTCTTGTTGGGTCAGTTTTAAATTCTCCCAAGCCTCGTCGCGCTCACGTTCCAGTTTGCGAGCAAAACTTGTTGCTACCCATGGATGTCGCCCATCTCCAAATCCTTGCGCATCCGTTTCCGGTGTAGGTCGGTCGTTCATTTTGTTTCCTCCTTGATGTCGACTGGAATTTCCCTGCCATTATACCATTTTGCAACCTCCCACTTTCCGATTGTTTTTAGAAATGCCTCGGCGCGTTGAAGGGCGGTTGCTCGGTTCATTTTCCATGTATCGTTATACATGCTATCTTGGTTGCAAACGGAGTCCTTGAGTGCCGCTTTAGCAATTTCTTCCATTTTTTGATAAATAAGCACAGGTGTATTCTCATTGACTTGTAAAATTTGAGACAGTGCAAGTTTTAGTTTTTTGATTTTATCACACGAATCATCAAAAGCGTTTTTCAAAGAATACCATTCAGACTTAGCCATTTCTGTGGCTAAGTCCGCCCGCGCCTCGTCGCGCTCGCGCTCTAATCGGCGAGCATGAGCGAAAAGATCAGGCCATTCTCCTGCTGTTAAAAACCTTTCACGCAAAGCGTCTGTTTCAGGAGTGTCACTCATTTTGCGCCCTCCCATTTCCCGATTGTTTTTAGAAAAGCCTCGGCGCGTTGGCGAGCTGTTGCGTGGATATTTAGGAATTGGTCACTCAAATCCACTTTTGGGCTTGTGTCTAATACTTGTGCGAGCATGAACGCAAAAGTGTTTTTTTTCTTTTCATTTAATGCCTTCTCCGCTTCGTGCATCGCGTTTAGGTCGTTGCAGTAGTCTGGTGCGTATTTAGGTTTCAACCTACCATTTTCGGGGTGAAAGAACGAGTTTTTCTCAGGCTCCCATTTCCATCCGAAAATCTCAAAAATAGCAATATTGATTTGTTCGTTTTTCATTTCATTTCCTTTTTGAGTTGATCGAGTTCGGCGCGGAGTTGGTTGATAAATGAAAAGTATTTGCATTCGGTTTCCTCGAGATAATCCAACGCCTTTTCCGCGATGTCGCGGAGCTTGGCGGTTTGCTCACGAAGCCAATCACGTTCTTGCTCTGTTTTGTGGAGAAACTTGATATAGCTGTTTGTGTTCTCCTGCTCCATTTTTGACTCGGATTTGATCCGCCTAACCTCCTCCCGCGCCTCGTCGCGTTCGCGCTGTGCATTTCTCAAAAGAGTTGTTAGCTCGTCAATTTGATTTTGCATTGACTTAAATTGCAATAAAGTTGCAAAGTCTGTCTTTGGCGTGTCGCTCATTTCGCGTCCTCCCATTTTCCTATTGTTTTTAGAAATGCTTCTGCACGTTGGCGAGAAGTTGCTTCTATAGCCGCTGAATATCCATTTAAAGAAATTGCTCCAGATACAACGGTGCAAAGGCATGAAAAATAACGAGGTTTTAAATTCTGCTGTAGGGTTTTTACCGCTTCGTGCATGGCGTTTAGGTCATTGCAGTAATTGCGAAGCGTGCGGATTTCACCTGACGGAGACTCCCAAGCATCTTGAATTATGACTCTTTTGACCCATGCGCGACCGATGGATTTCCACCCACACGCCTCCGCGATGGATATGTTGATTTGTTCGTCACTCATTTCGCGCCCTCCTTGAGTTTGTCGAGTTCGGCGCGGAGTCTTTCCTGAATAATATCAATTTCGCGCCAGTCTCCTATGACAGAGAGATTTCTTGCTTCTCTGATATTTTTAACCGCCCTCTCCGCGATGTCCCGCAGTCTTTCAATTTCCAAGCAGGCTTTCTGCGCTATTTCCTTCTCTATGTTTAGCTCGCGCTCCAGTCGAACAACATCGTTAAGTGCTGATCGGCTTAACTCGGCCCATTTTTCAGCCCAATCGTCGCGCTCGCGTCTTGTCTTGCAGAGTTCTGACGGAGTTGAACTCAAACTCGATGACCCGCAGTCGTAGTTTTTAGTTCTATCACCTGCACGATACCAAGCGGATGCTCCGCAATATGGGCAGCTATTGTTAGTTTTATTTTCTAATTTCATAAGTTATTTTAGTTGTTTTAATTCTTCAAGTTCGGCGCGGAGTTGGTTTTCTCTTTGGATGCTGTCTAGCCCTAACTTGGTATTGTTCAACGCCCTCTCCGCGATGTCGCGCAGCTTCGCGTTTTGCTCTCCTAAATCGTTGTAAGCCTCGCAAAGTTTTTTAATCTGCAACTCATAATCCCTTGCTTCCTCGTGAATTTGCTTGATGGCTTCGTCGCGCTCGCGTCTTGCTTCTTCAGCAAACCATTCTGCGATCGCGTGGTTGCGCTGCCGCTCAAACTCGTCAGCATCACTTTCGCCGTCTCGCTCGCGCTCCATCCTCGCCAACTCCTCGGGTGTGCGGAGTTCAAGACCAGACAACCTATCCGCAAGTTGCGCTGCATCTTTACTCGCCTTGTCTCGCTCGCGTTGCACGGCTTCTAGTTCAGCACGAATAGTAGATACTTCTGATCCAGTGAGGATGATCCAGTCTTTGGGGGCTTTGTGTTTGTGTAGCCACTCAGCGCGGAGTTTGGCTTCTGATTCATCAGCATTGCTCATTTCGCGTCCTCCTTGAGTTTTTCAAAAACAGACCACGCTTCATTGATTTCATCTTCAGTTTTCCATAAAAGTGATTCCATTTCGTTTGGCGCACCAATTATTGCTGCCAACTTTTCAGAGCATTTGCGCCATTCGTCGCGCTCTTTATTGGCTTTGCGCACTTTGCCCTGAGCGATAACCATTTGATCTGTTGCTATAACGAACGCCTCCCGCGCCTCGTCGCGCTCGCGCTCCAGTTTTTGGCAAAACGATTCAAATGGAGCGCAATATGCGGGATATTTGTTTTTCGTTTCGATGGCGTTGTCAAAAAACGCATCCGTCTCTGGTGTTGGACGTTCTATCATTTCGCTCCCTCCCATTTTCCTATTTATTTGTCCGTCACTCATTTCGCGCCCTCCTGCTTGAGTTGGTCGAGTTCGTATCGGAGTTGAACAATCGTGCCATGCTTTGAGTGAGCGTTAAATTCTAACATTTCAATCGCCCTCTCCGCAATGTCGCGTAACTTGGTGTTTTGCGCCTCAACTCGCTGTGCGCGGCGATGCAGCTTTGATACACTTTCGCTGTGTTCGCTGGCAGCGTTTAATGCTATTCGCTCGCGTTCTTTCCAATAAGTGAGCAGTTTGGCGTTTTCCTCCCGCGCCTCGTCGCGCTCGCGCTCCAATCGGCGGCTTGTCATCACCTGCTTAGCGGTGTCGTTTCCTTTCCAGACAGCATCCGTTTCTGGTGTTTTAGATTTCACTTGATCTCCTCCAGTCTGATTTTGAAGGTTACGACAGGGACTTGTTGGAGTTTTTTCCTTTCTTCCACGATGAGAACCGGAGCCGCCCAGCTGGGGTCTGGTCCGAGATTTTCGGGCTCGTTCCAGGATTCAAAGGAATCCTTGGCTTCGTCTTTTAGGGTTTTTTCCGCCTCGGCGATGGATTTGAACGGGCCACGGGCGGCGGCTGTGCCTTCGGCCCTGTCGAATTGTTCGAGGTCGATGATCCAGTATTTCTTCATTTTGTCTCCTTTTCGAGTTCGGCGCGGAGTTCCTCGGCTTTTTGAATGACAGGACAGAGAGAGTCTTGATCGTGCAGGTCTTCAAAGGCGTGAGGAAGATGAAGCGGATTGCATTCAATAACAAAGTGATCAGCAAACCATTCTGCGATTTCTCGCAGTTTTTTGTTTTCATTCTCTGCTTTTATTTTGGCATCCAAGTATTCATGACATAATTCTTGGGTCTGACGAAGGAATTGACGTGCCTCGTCGCGCTCTTGTTCGAACCTTCGGCAGAGAGCAAATACATCTGGGACTTCGCCGCCTTTTAAGAATTGGGGGATTAAGTTGTCTGTTTCTGGTGTTTCCGATTGGTTTTGCATGGGGTTTTGCATGGAGTTTTGCATGGAGTTTTCCCGTTTTTGCATGGGGTGATCGAGTTTCCCTGCAAGGTTCTGTTGGTTCTGTTGGTTTTGTTGGTTTTGTTGGTTTATTTGCAAGGCGTTAATGGCGGCATAGAAGAGGGGTAGTTTGATCATTTTGTGCTTTCTTCAATTTGTGCGCGGATCCAAGGTTCTGTTGTTTCGTCCCTGTGATCCACCAACGCATTGAGTGCGGTGTGAAGCAGCGGGAGCAGCACGGGTGCGAGGGTGATGAGTTGGGCGGTTTGCTGGCCGGTTTGCGTATCTCGGTTGTTTGGTAAGGTGCAGATCACCTTGTCGTTTTTGTCGAGGATTTTGCCACGGCAGATTCTCCACGGGCTGTGTTTTTGTGTGTTCATAGGGAGTTGGTTCATAAGGAGTTGGTTCATAAGGAGTTGGTATTGAGGGAAAAGAAGACTGCAAGGAGGAGGTATTGGGTAGCTGTGAAGAGGAGGAGGTAGAGGAGGAAGGTTGTGAGGATGGTTTTGCCTCTCCAGGGTGGGAGGTCTGAATTTTGAGAATTTTGAGGATTGAGGAAGACAAGGAGTCGGGGACTGGATGCGAGGGCCAGTGCGGCGGCGAAAGTGATGCTGATGGTTAAGAGGAAGCCGACAATTAGGGCGAGATCGCTGAAGCATTGGAGGGTTGTGCAGGCTATCACGAGGAAGGTGGGGAACGATCCGTAGACGGCGACTTTGTGGAGAAATGATTTCATAGACGTGTATTTTCCTTCCTTTCTCTATTTTCCGATTGATTTTTTTCTGGGGTTTAGGAGTCGGGTCCGTTTCTTGGATGGGCTTTGGTAGTTGGCTTGGAAGGAGAAGCCGAGGGTTATGCGGATGCCGTAGGTGGGGAATCCTTCCAAGTTGTGGGAGCCCTCGTGATAGCCGATGTTCGCCCAGAAGGTGAAGGATCCGGCTTGGGTTGGGATGTGGAGGTAGGAGGGGGTCTGAGGGGAGAGGGCGTGAGTGTCTTGGAGGAGGAGTTTGTGGGCGAGTTGAGGGGTTCTGAGGGTTTTCTCCAAGGAGAGAAGAAGTTGGACGACTTCGTTTTCGTGGGTGGTGAAAGTTTCTGTGAGGCTCAGAGAGGAGAAGTTTCCCCGAAGGCAGGCGTGTGCCAGCTCGGTGAGGCGAGTGGTTTTGGTGGGGGGGAGGACGCCTTGGGGAGTGGAGGCTTTGGAGCTTGTTGGACTGTTTTTTGGGGAGCGTGGGGAGCGTGGGGAACCCTGTTCTTGTTGGAGTTCTTTAAGGAGGCTGAAGCGGTTTGCGGAGAGGTAAGGGCAGCTCATAAAAAGTGATTTACAGGTGTTTATGGTTCAGTGGATGTTTCAGTTACACTCGGAAATCTTTATTTTTTAGGCTTTTACGAAAGTGAATGCCTAGAATCTCCCAAATAATCCAATCCGTCAATGAATCTCCGACAAGGAAAAACCCCGACAAGGAAAAACCCCGACAAGGAAAAACCCCCAGCTAAAAGCTGGGGGTTTTCCGTTCAAGTTGTTTGTTTTACTGTTCTTGGAGGACTTCGCTGTCGAAAGCGTAGGTAGTTGCGATTGCGTCTGACGCTTCATCTCCTTTGCGGTAGATGTCCACGGCTACGCCCTCATCCGTAGCGTGTATGCGGATGGCAAAGTTCTTCACTTCAATCCACGCCGCTTTTTGCGATAGGATGTAATCTGCATCCTTTAATAGCTTAGGTTTTATTGGCTCATTCATTGGCTCAGTTGTTCTTTGCTTCAAAATTGGATGACATTGCCGGATTTTAACCAGCATCTTTCATATGGCTGATGTGCTCTTACACTATACCTTCAACATGATGAATGTGTTAGCATTTACACTAAATGTCACCTTTTTGCAATTTATACTTATCTCAGTGGTGAAGACAGCCTGGGCGATAGGTATTTTGCAAAGTAATAAAATGTCATAAAGTTATTCACAGGTTATTCACAGCGGGGATGCGGTGGGCCAAGTCATTCCAACATTGGAGTGCGGAGGCTTCCCGTTGGTTGGCACTGTGGGCTTCTTTTTGGTCTTTTTGGGTTTGGCGCTTGGCGTCGTCAATCCATTTTTTGATTTCGGAAGAGGTTGGAGTCATCATTTTGATTGTAAGAAGGCAGGAATGTCGTCGGTTTTTAACTTGAGGTTTTCTTGAGTAACTTTAATGTAATCGGTTAATTTATTATATTTGAATGCATCCGCTAGATCTTGATGTAAGGCACTTTTGGCTCTATTAATCATATCCAAATTATCCAAATCTACAGGATATTCTATTTTAAATTGAACTGTTCCCAGTCTGACTTTTTGAGCTTGGGCTTCTTTTCTGAGTTTTTCCATTCGGTGATCGAGTTTCTTTGCGAGGCACTGTTGGTGTAGGTTTCCTACTCGGAGGGTGTTAATGGCTGCATAGAAGAGAGACATTTCCGAGTCGGGGGCTGCATGGGGGGCATCGAGGGATTTGATGCCTGGGGACTCTTTGATTATTTTTATCATAAAGAACTATGTAGTAACCATATAACAAATAGTCCGATAGCTGAGAGAGCTGCACACGGGAGGGATTTGACGGCTTGGTTGTAGCCTTTTTGCAAGCGTTCTTGTCCGGAGGCACGCAGGGCGTCGGTTGGGTTGTAGGTTGGGTTGTAGGTTGGGGTGTCTGTCAATGCTTTCATTTTTTTGTATTTTCTATTTTTGATTGATGTTAACCTGATGTTCGATTTGGGACTGAAGGGGATTGGAGACAGTTGAGGGAGGAGGGAGTTGGGCGACAGCCCAGCTTCGCCCTACTTTTTAAGTTATTAAGGTCATAATGGAGTCCTTACCAAAGGACTCCTTCTCTGCTGGTTATGATACCTTCGGAGCGATGGATAGGTTGGAAGAATGCTTCCCCATTGGAGGCGCTTCCCAACTTCCGCAAGGCGGATGATGGGTAGGCTTTGAGGAGGGTGTCGTGGAAGGATGTGGATACGCCCTCGCACCATCCTTGGTCCAGTGGGTTGGAGGGATCGCGGGGGGCAAGGCACACGGCGACAAGGGCGCAATATTCGGAGACAGATACTTCGGCTCGTTTGTTTTCCAGAATGATGTGATCTTCTCTGTCCTGCCAGCGATCACACTCCGAAAAGGAGGGGTAGCGGTGGGACAGGAGGCACTGGATGTCTTTGATAAAGTCATCCCAGGCTCCTTCGTAGGGTTCTTCTTCGGGGATCACTTCGGGGATCACATTGTGGAGGTAAATAGTTTCGACTGCGTGGCGGTGTGTGGATACGGATCTTCCCATAGGTTTTTTTAGGTTTTAGGTTTGCTGTTTAAAAGAAGAAGGAGTCCTAATTTTTGTAAGGACTCCTTCTTGCTGGTTCTGTCTTTTTATTCTTCCGGAAAGATTTTTCCTACGAAGGACCCGGTTATTCGGGTGAACAGGTCTTTTGCGGGTTCCCATTCGGAGTTATGTCCATCACTTGAGAAGGTAAAGACTTCTGGGTCATGAAAGGCGTATTTGAAGGCGAGGAGGGCAACGCAAACAAGAAGGTCATAGGGTTTTCTTGCCGTTTTACAGAAGTCATGTTTCCCGCGAGGTGAAAGGGGGGTGTTTTGAACCTCCTCAAACCAACGGATTCCGAAGGTTTCGTGGGCATTTCGGGATTTTTCGTCTCCGTTAAACCAGACCTGACTTTCGTTAATCATCGGAGTTCCTTCGCCGAGACCGCCGCGAATGAGGCACGGGACATCGTCGTAGCAGCCTCCGGCTTGTCCTTTATGGAGGAACGTGTCTTTCTTGATCATTTTGTGTGCCTTGTCAATGATTGTCACGGCTTTCCGAAACTTCTTGCGAAGTTCTTCGGTGTCTTCAATGCCGTTGGGGTTGTATTTCCAGTAGTGTGTGTAGCCCATAATTTTATAAGTTTGTAGGGAGGTTATTCTTCATATTCTTCATATCCGAGTTCGTCGAGGAGTTCTTTGGGGGCGTCTTTGATGGACGCATAATACTCATCGCATTCTTCTACATCTCCACCCGGAGCTTCGATGCCGGCAGTATATTTTCCACAGAAAAACATACCCTCTTCGATATACGTAAGGACAAATCTTTGTCCTGTGAGTTCTGCGAGTTTTCTGATGATGGGAATCGGCGGGCTCCAAGCGGTGATGAAGGAGAAGGTGGTTTGGTCTTGATTGATCATTCCTTCGTATCCTTCCCATTTTGTCCCCCAGTTTGCGAGACGCCATCCATACCAGTCTTCGAGTTCTGGCTTGGGTTCTGGGATGATTTTATTGAAGTCGAAGGTATATTCTTCATCCTTGAGGGTTAAGTAGGGGCTGAGGACTTGGAGAATGTCTTCTCCAGAGTCGAGTGTGAGTTGGTTGCTACAATGATTTGGCATGGTTAGGTTGGTTGGTTGGTTGAGTTGTTGGGAGGAGGTTTGAGAGGTTTGAGAGAAGGATATGCTGGCTCATGGTGCCGGATTTTTGCATATGAAGTTCCAAGGTTTTTCGGGAATCCTCTATCCAGTTGGGGTGGAGGTTATCCCAAGAGGTCTGGAGGTCGTCGAGCCAGATTTCGAGATCGGGATCGGTTGGGATCGGAGGAGTCATCGGAGGAGTCATTGGAGGAGTCATCGGAGGAGCCATGTTTACAATTCGTTTAATGCGTCTTTGTCGATTCCTTGGGGTGGATTTTTTTCCCAGTTGGGGTTCCCGGCGAAGACTTCTTCCAAGACACCTTCGGCCTCAAGGTATTGAAGGATTTCTTTTTTTCGATAGTTTTGGCAGTCTGGGTGAACTTCGAGAGAGATTTCGCCGTCGGTTTCGATGAGGGAGGCGGTGGCATTGTTGACAATCAGGCGTTTGATAAGTTGCATAGATGTATGGAAGTGATTGGTTTAGAAGATGATTGGTTTATAAGATTGGCGAGGACACCGACAATCTGGGGGATGTTGGGGATTCCTACTCGGAGGGTGTAATCGAAATACCGTTATCAGAGTCGTTCGACCTCGCGTTTTTCGACAAAAGTGGGTAAACCCTCGCGGGAGAAGCAGTTCATGAGTTCTTCGGGGTCGAGGGCTTCGGGCATCATGACGCCTCGCTCGGTGATTTTCCCGGTGGCGAGGAGTCTGGCGGTGATGGCGGGAGGGATACCGGTTTGGACAAGAGTGAGGGAGTAGCCGTATTTTTCGTAGGTATCGTGGTGGCTGTCCATGGAATAGACAAAATACTCCACGCGCTTGCGGTCTTTGGTTCCCCGGACTTCGGTGCCGACGCAGGAGTAGCCTTCGACTGTTGCGCCAAGCTGGGCTGGTTTGGGCAGGTGGGCACTGGCGACGCGGACGGGAGACACTTCCACGCCATCGACGCGCACTTTTTTCCAGGTGTCGAGGTTGAGAAGTTGGAGGGTTTTGGAAATGTTCACCACTTTATCCGGGATACTGTATTTGAAAACGGAGTAGCGGACACCTTTTTCCACGAATGGGGGATGGATGCCTAGGCTGACGCCTTCCTCGTGGGCGACGGCGTAGGTTTTTTGAAGACCGATGGGTTCAGGAAAACGCACCCATTCGATTTCGGTTTCCAGAGGTTTACCGCTGACCACGCGCCCTTCCTTGACGTAGTAGGGGGGAGCGCCGAGTTCCTCGAAGAATGTTTCTGGGGAGAAGAGGACGGCGAAGCGGTATCCGCGCACTTCGGCATTGTCGGCATCGAGCACGCGAATGCTCGAGGCGGTATCTAGGCGATCCATCGCCCAGCGGGCATACACATTGACCGCGCCTGGGTCCATCCCCATGCAGAGGATTCCAGCCAGTCCCCGGTCGAGGAAAGGTTGGTTGAACTTTTCGATTTCGGCTTCGAAGGAATTCTTACCCGGTTTTTTGACACCAGGGGCGGAATAAATATCCGCAGCCATGTCGATGTAGTGGGATTCGGCGCGGAGGCAGGCCTCCGAACGGAGTAATT
>Ga0214921_10011167_pt1 | contig 10966 bp, 10 predicted proteins | sample LL1505_MetaG_FD_177992 | JGI IMG/M metagenome (GOLD analysis project Ga0214921, IMG submission 177992) | Freshwater microbial communities from Lake Lanier, Atlanta, Georgia, United States - LL-1505 | ecosystem: Environmental > Aquatic > Freshwater > Lake | place: USA: Georgia | collected...
CATTAGATTTGCGTGAATAATTAATTTTTCAAGACATAATTTTGTGGCACCATATAAATTAGCAGGGGAAACAGATTTATCAGTACTTACTGCAATTACTTTCTTTACATTATTTTCAATTGCAGCTTTTATTACATTTTCAGTACCATAAATATTAGTTTTAATTGCTTCCAAAGGATTATATTCAACAGTATCAATTTGTTTCATAGCTGCAGCGTGAAATAATAAATCAACATTTTTAGTGGCTGTTAATAAACGTTCATAGTCTCTAACATCACCAATAAAATATCGAATATTATTGTATTTGTTTTCGGGGAAAACTTGTTTCATATTATATTGTTTAAATTCATCTCTGGAAAAAATAATAAGTTTCTTTGGTTTATAGTTATTTAATAAAACTTTTGTTATTTCATAACCAAAAGTACCAGTACCTCCAGTAATAAATATTATTTTATCGTTAACTAAATTAGCAACATCATTTAATAAATTATCTATCATATAATTTATTAAAATATTAAAATATTTGTTAAACTAATAAACCTTCATACATTAATTTATTATTTATAGAATATAAATTAAAGTTAATTCCTTCAATTTCAATATAAACTTCTTTATCTAATAATTCTAAATTATTATTCCATTTTAAAATATAATCATATTCATCTATGAAACCTTCTATTTTTATAAAATCATCAAAAGAGTAACCTTCAATAATATTCTTATTTTTATCTTTTAATTGAACTTTTAAATATCCTCCCTCAATAATAGTCATATTAATATTAATCATATTTGATTTAATAAAAAGTAATTTCAAATTAATGTTTGATTTTAAATTTTTATTATCATTAGTAAAATAACCAAATCTGTTTTTTGGTATATCAAATATATCAATTGATTTATTATTATCATTATATGTATAAAAAAAATAATCATTATCTTTTATAATTGGTTTCCCTATAGCTATCCAATTTTTATAATACTCGTGAGTATCTAATATTCCAATAGAGGTCCAATTAATACAATCTTCAGAATAATATAATTCATAATTTTCAATAGAATCAACACCTGAATATTTTGAATTGATTTTTTTATTTACTGGTAAAATACCTATAAATAAATCAATATCATCTAATTTAAAAAAATTATTATAATAAATATTAAAATTAAATATATCATCTCTTGGTTTTAAATATAATAATTTAAAATCACTCCAATTTATCAAATCTTTAGAAGAACAATATTGAATATGTCTTATTCCACACCCAATATTTGCTCTTTGGTATAAATAATAATTTTCATTATTTTCATTATATAAAATACTAGTATTTGAATCAAATACTGAAAGTCCATATTTAGATTTTTCTAAATTTTTATTATCACAAAATCCATAATGTCCATCGTGTCGTCCTTCTTTAATTCCAGAAATTATTGGATATTTAGTTAATTCTGTATAATTATCATTTTGAAATTCAAATAAATATAATCCATTTCCATAATAAGGACAATAAATAACAGGATCAATAAATTTATTTCCAAAATTATGATTTATTCCATAATATTTATTTTCTAAAAATTTAACATTATTATTAAAATTCTTATAAGATACATTATTTGTATTCAAAAATAAATTATAATTATTAATTAATAAACTTTGACCTCCTATACCATATTTTATATTATTAAAATTAAATAATCTAAAATTATGATTAGCTATTCCTAAGCTTAAATTAAAATCAAAATCATCTATAATATCAAAAAAATTATTAATAATATATCTTTTTGTAATTTCATGTTCTGGTTTTGGTTTATTAGAATCAGTTCTATAATATAAATAAGTTTTGTCTTTTTCATTAAAAATAAATGGATAATTCAAAACATTATTTATTATAATTGTTTTTTTTAATTGTAATTTATTTACTAAAAAAATAATATTATTTGAAAGTTTTATCATATAAATTACTATATTTTAAATATTTTTTAATAATATTTTAATAATTATATTAATTACTTTTTCTATATTTTCATCTGTTAATAAAGGAAACATTGGTAATGTTATAATTCTATTATAAACATCTTCTGATACAGGACATAATCCTTTTTCATATCCTAAACTTTGATAATATGGATGTAAATATATTGGCATATAATGAACATTTACACCAATTCCATTATTTTTAAGTTCTTTAAAAATAGTATCTCTATCAACCTTTAAATTTTCCAAGTTTAATTTAATTACATAAATATGATAAGCAGAATAATAGTAATTTGTAATTGGTGTTAATAAATTTGTAAAGTTTTTAAAACCTTCATTATATTTATTAGCTATTTCATTTCTTCTTTCAACAAATGTATCTAATCTTTTTAATTGTTCTATACCTAATGCACATAATACATCTGGTATTCTATAATTAAAACCTAATTCTTGCATTTCATAATAATGAGTATTCATCTTCTCCCTTTCTTTAAAATCTCTAGATATACCATGTGTTCTAAAAGCTAAGCTTCTTTTATAAAATAATTCATTATTAGTTACTATCATACCACCTTCACAAGTAGTAATATTTTTAACTGGATGAAAAGAAAAACAAGTAATATCAGCATACGTTCCGACTTTTAAATCTTTATATTTTGCACCAATTGAATGAGCTGCATCTTGAATCAATAATAAATTATATTTATCTGCTATTTTTTTAATTTCATCAAAATCACAAGGTTGACCACACATATCAACAAAAATAATTGCTTTAGTTTTAGGAGTTATTAATGCTTTTATTTTTGTGTGATCAATACACATAGTATCTGCATTAACATCGCAAAATACTGGCTTACCTCCTTGATATAAAACACAATTTGCAGAAGCAACAAAACTGATAGCTGGTACAATAACTTCATCATCCTTTTGAATATTAATAGCAAATGTAGCTAAATGTAGAGCGGCAGTACCACTATTTACAGCAACACCATATTTAACTCCCACGTAGTCACATACTTTTTGTTCAAAAGCAGGGACATATTTACCAGTTGTTAACATTTCATTTTCTTCTAGAACTTGTAATACTGCTTGAATATCATTTTTTTCTAGTGTTTGTTTTCCGTATGGAATCATTAAAATTAAATATTATTTATTTTACAATAAACTTATATAAATAATATTTAATTACAATAATATATGAATGTTTTAATTCGGTGTGATAGTAGTAATATTATTGGAACTGGTCATGTAATGAGAATGTTAAATCTGTGCGAATATTATCCTAATTATAAATTTACTTTTTTATGTAGAAATTTTAAAATGAATATATCAAATAAAATTCTAGAAAAAAATTATAATTTAATATTATTAGATTATGTTATAGAACCTGAATTAGATAATTATAGAACTTGGATTGGTAAAGAATATAAAGATGAAATAAATGAATTTAAAAATATAGTAGACACAAATTTATTTGATATAATTATAATTGATCATTATGGCATTGATTATTTATTAGAGAAACAAATTAGTACATATACTGATAGATTATTTGTAATTACTGATATTTTTGATTTTAATCATTATTGTCATATATTTATAAATTATAGTAGTGAAGATTTAGAAAGAAATAAAAAAATAAATTTAAATCCAGATACAATTTATAAAATAGGTTATAATAATATTATTCTTAATAAAAAATTTATTACATCAACTAAGAAAACTATTTTTAATGATACTTTTAAAAAAATAGTAATTAATATGGGTGGTTCAGACCCTCCTAATTTTTCATTAAAAATATTAAAAGTAATTAATGATTATGTTATATCAAATAATATAAAAGTATTTATTATAATTGGTAAATCTAATAATAATATTGAATCTATAAAAGAATACATTTGTTCTAAACAAAATTTTAATTTACTCTTTGATTTAAATTACGATGATTTAATAAAATTATATTTAGATTGTGATTTGACAATAGGAACATTATCTGTTACTGCATTTGAAAGACTGGTATTAAAAATTCCACAAATTTGTTTAAAAATTGTAGAAAATCAATTGATTCAACAATTAGATGAATTTAATATTGTTAAATTAGAAAATTTATTAGATAAAATTATAAATTATAGTTCTAAATTAATTAAATCAAATGACACCGGGGTTCCAAATACTATGTCATTATTAACTGTTTTACCTAATATGTCCCAATAATGCTTAGTATGAATGCCATTGCTAGGTCTAATAGATTTAACATTTGTTTCATCTATGATATCTCCTTTTTTCATATCTTTAACGAAAAATAATGATCTTCTAAATTGTTTCATTGATGTTTCTCCTTTAACACCTCCGTAAGTAATATTACCTATTGTTTTTTCTACAATTCTTATAGTATCAACCATTTGCTTAAATTCATCGGGAGTTAATGAAAATGCATCATCAGGACTACCGGAATCTCTTGATAAAGTGAAATGTTTTTCTATTACCTTAGCTCCTAAACAAACAGAAGCAATTGGAACTTCATTGCCTAGAGTATGGTCAGATAAACCACCAATTACATTAAAAGATTCCACCATATCTTTTATTGTTAAAAGGTTTGCATCTTCTTGTTTAGCAGGATATTCTGCTGTACATTTTAACATACAAATATCAGTTGTTCCGTATTTTCTTAATGTATCAACAGCTTCTTGTAAATCTTGTTTAGAAGCCATTCCTGATGAAATAATAACTGGCTTCTTTGTTTCTGCTATTCTTTTAATTAAAATATGATCAGTAATTTCACAAGAGGCTATTTTATAACAAGGAACATTAAGTGTTTCTAAAAAGTCTACAGCAGTTGTATCAAAAGGAGATGAAAAATAATCTAATCCTAGTTCTTTTGCCTTATCAAATAGTATAGGATGCCATTCCCAAGGTGTATATGCCTTCTTATATAAATCATATAAATATTGGTCATCCCATAGACTAGTACCTTTAATTTTAAATAAATCAGATTTACAATTTATTGTAATTGTATCTGCGGTATATGTTTGTAATTTAATAGCATCTGCACCACATCTAGCAGCTTCTTCTATTATTTTTAATGCAGTATTTATATTTTGATTATGATTACAAGATAACTCAGCTATAAAATAAGTTTTATTATCTTTTTCAAAAAAACTATTCATATAATAAAAATGATAAACAATCATTTAAATACATTTCATTAATAATAAAATATGAACTTAATTTTTAAGAAAATAGAATATAATAATGAAGAATTATTAAATAAGATTCTTGAATGGCGAAATGATGAAATAACGAGAAAGTTTTCAAATAATACTAATATAATTACCAAAGAAATATTCGAGATTATTATAAGTAAATACAAAGAAAGTACAATAGACCCTATAATCATTTATTTAAATAATATTGAAGTAGGTTTATTTACTTTTTCAAAATCTAATGATAAAATATTTATTGGAATAAATATTAATCCTGATTATAGGAATAAAAAAATAGGTTCTTTTGCATTAAAAAAGTTAATAGAAATGAAGAAAGAATTAATTAATACAGATAAAATATTTGCATTAGTTAAAAAAGAAAATATATTATCAATAAAATTATTTAATAATTTTTTTATATTTCTACAAGAAGATAATGAATTTAAACATTATTATTTAGACATTAATTAAATCTATACAAGAAATATTAAATAATAATTAAAACTATCTAAAGAATGTAAAGATATTTATTTATATGGATAACCAAGAAGAATTTTGGATTAGTCAGTTTGGTGATGAATATACTGATAGAAATAATGATTTTTTACTTAAAAATAACATAAATCTTTTTGAAAAAATTTTAAAAAAAATAAATATTAATTCTTTATTTGAAATAGGATGTAATAGAGGATTAAATTTAGAAGCAATTAATAATATAAATAAAGATATTTCATTGTATGGACTAGAAATAAATAAAAAAGCATATGATATTATAAAAGAAAAGAATATTTGTAAAGAATGTTTTAATATATCAATAAATGATTTTAGTATCTCAGAAAAATATGATTTAGTTTTAACAAAAGGTGTTTTAATACATTTAAACCCTGATAAATTGGATTCGATCTATCAAAAAATGTATGATTTAAGTAATAAATATATTTTAATTGCAGAATATTATTCTAGAGATGTTAGAGAGATTTTATACAGAGGTCACAGTAATAAATTATTTAAAAGAGATTTTTGTGGTGAAATTATGGATAAATTTAAAGATCTGAAATTAATTGATTATGGATTTGTTTATTATAGAGATTGTAAAAATCCTTTGGATGATATTACTTGGTTCCTTCTTGAAAAATATTAAACATTAATTAAATTTACACAAGAAATATTATTATTAAATAATATTTTTTTAATATCATTCGGAGTATATTGTTTAAAAAAGAATAAGCTTGAAAAACACATTCCAAATACATTTGGAATAGTTATATTATCAATAATATTTTTTTCATCATAATTACCACCTCCGTTAATTATAATTCTAATATTAAAATTTTTTAATGAATCATACAAATTAAAATCAAAACCAGAAAACGTACCTTCTCTATCAATATTAGTAATAATTAATTCTGATATAGAATCAGTTTTAATAATATTATTAATATGTTCGTTAATAGTCAAATTGCTATTCATCTTATCATTATCATAGAAACAATAGTAATTATTATTTATAAACTTAACATTGATAGCAGCACATATAGATTGTTTACCGAAAATTTTTGACGCTTCAGTAGCAAAATTAATATTTTTATATAATATTGAATTTAAACATATTTTATCAAAACCAATATTATAAATTCTTCTCATTACATTTAAATCATCTATTCCTCCTCCATAAGTTAATGGATAATCTACTTCATTAACAAAATTTTCAAGTACATTAAAATCAATATTTTTTTCCAAGTTTAAAAATATCATTTCATCTATATTTCTCTTATTAAATAATTTAATAGTAGGAATTATTGTATTTACATTTCTAAAATTATCAAATTTAATTGATTTAACAAGTAAATTATTTTTGTATGTAAAAATAGGAATTATTCTTTTTTTAAATGTCATTATTCTTATTTAGAGAATAATTACTTTTTATTTTAATGAAATATTGTACAGAATGTTTATATCCAGATACTAAACCCGATTTAATTTTTGAAAATGGAGTTTGTAACGCTTGTATTAATTTTCAAAAAAGAGAAAATATAGATTGGAATAAAAGAAAAGAAGAATTTATTGAGATTTTTAAAAAATATAAATCTAATGATTCAACTAATTGGGATTGTATTATACCAGTTAGTGGGGGTAAAGATAGTACGTATCAAGTTTATAAAATATTAAAATTAGGTTATAATCCATTATGTGTAACATCAACAACTTGTGATTTATCTGATATAGGAAGAAAAAATTTAGATAATATTAAAAAAATGGGTGTTGATTTAATAGAATTTAGTAGTAATAAAATAGTAAGAAAAAAATTAAATTATATTGGATTAGAAACTGTTGGTGATATATCTTGGCCTGAACATTTATCAATATTTACTATTCCAGTTATTATTGCTGTAAAATTTAATATTAAATTAATTATTTGGGGTGAAAATTCTCAACATGAATATGGTGGTCCAGGTGCGTCAACAACTAATAATGTTTTAGATAGAAGTTGGTTAGAAAATTTCGGAGGTTTAATTGGATTAAGACAATCAGATATAGTAATGTTATCTGATAATAAAATTCAAGAGAAAAATTTACTTCCTTATATATATCCTTCTGATGAAGATATTAGAAGAGTAGGAGTAACTGGATTATTTTTAGGTTATTATTTTCCTTGGTCTGGTATTGCAAATGCTATAATATCTGAATCAATTGGATTAACTACTTTTGAAAAATTTGTAGAAGGTAGTGCTTGTAATTATGAAAATTTAGATAATTATCAAGTCGGAATTCATGATTATTTTAAATATTTAAAATTTGGATTTGGTAGAGCAACAGATATTATGAATAATTTGATAAGAAGAAAAATTATTACTAGAGAAGATGCTCTTGAAATTGTAAAAAAAAATGATGGAATGTATCCTCATAGTTATTTAAATAAAAATATTGAAAATATATTAGAACATATAAATATGACAATAGATGATTTTGATAAAATTTGTGATACATTTACTAATAAACAATTATTTAAAAAAGATGAACAAGGAAATTTAATTAAAAATAACAAAAAACCTATATTATTGAATGAAATAATATAAATATTTTTATATCGCATAATAATGATAATTGGAATAATTAATATGCAAACAAATAATATAAATTGTTTTATTAAAATTATAAAAAAATTAGATTTCAAATTTAAAGTTATTAATTCTTATGAAGATTATAATGAAGATATATCTAAATTAATAATACCTGGTATCGGTAATTATAATACTTGTATTAATTACTTAATTTTAAATAAATTAGATAAAGTAATTTATGAACATAATAACAAGAATAAAAAGATATTAGGTATTTGTATAGGTATGCAAATATTAACAAGTTATGGAGAAGAAGGTGGTAAAATTAATGGTTTAAATATTTTACAAAACACAAAAACAGTAATGATTAATACTAAAGAAATATTACCACATATTGGATGGAATAAATTAGAAATAATTAATAAAAATAATATTATATTTAATAATGTAAATTTAGATGCAGATTTTTATTTTGTTCATTCCTATAATGTAATATGTAATGATGAGAATTTAGTATTAGCACGAACAAAATATGGTAATAGTAATATAGTATCAATTATTGAAAAAGATAATATTTTAGCAATTCAATTTCATCCAGAAAAATCAGGTATAAATGGAGTTAAACTAATAGAAAATTTTATTAAAAATTAATTATATAATATATTTTATATAATTATGTTTATTATAATTATTCAAGCAAGAATGGGATCAACAAGATTACCAGGAAAAATTATGAAAAAAATTTTAGGTAAAGAAATAATATTATGGTCTTATGATAGATCAGTAAAAAGTATAGCAGATGATATTTATATCGCAACTTCAATCAATAAAGAAAATGATATTTTAGAAAATTTTTTTATAGATAAAAATATAAAATATTTTAGAGGCTCAGAAAATGATTTATTAGATAGATATTATAAATTATGTTTACATAATAATTTAAATAAAGATGATGTTAATATTATAAGAATAACATCAGATTGTCCATTTGTTGATACTGATATAATAAATGATATGATTAATTTTTATAAAGAAAATAATTATGATTATATAATTAATCATAGTAAAGAAGGTATAACACCTGAAGGTTCAGGAATAGAAATAATAAATTTTAAATCTTTGGAATATCTTTGGAAAAATTCAAATGATCCAAACTTTAGAGAACACACAACTGGGTTATTATCTAAAACAACATTATTTGATAATGCTATTAAAAAAGGGGTTTTTATTTATACTAAAGATGATATTAATAAAGAACTAGTTGGAAATGAAAAAGTATCAATTGATACTATTTCTGATTATAATAAAGCAATTAAAATAGCAGAACAATTTAATAATTTTGATTTTAGTTATCATCAAGTATTAAAATATTTGGAAAGTACAAAAACTATATAAATACGCATTGTTAATAATAAATTTTATGTAATAATTATTTTTTTCTAATATTTTATTATCTTCCCATTCTAATTTTAATTCAAATTCATTTCCATTTATTTTTTTACTTTTCAAAATTAAATTATTAGATTGGTCATATATTTCTACAAAAATATAACCATTTTCATTTGTTTCAAAATTTATTGTCATTGAACTATTTAATAAATTAATTAATTTGGTTTTAATAAAACCTTCATCTTTACAATAAATTTTATTTATTCTATGCATTGGATATGAATAACAAGATATATAACTATTTTTAATATTGTGCTCATCAAATGTATAAAAATACATTTTTTTATTATCTAATGAAGGAACCATTCCGTGAACACAAAATCTAGATTTATTATCATTAGGTAATAAATTATTATCAATAATTGTCCAATCAATATTATTATTTGAAATCATTAAATTTTTAACAACCTTCTTATTCATATGTGTTGTTGGTATTGATAAAAAATAATTACTATTAAAATATTTAAATATTCCTGATGTATAAATTTGAGTTTTATCATCATCAATTATATTAATTAATTTACAATTAGTAAAATTTATAAAATCCTTTGTTTTTGAAAATTGAACAAACCTGCGATTAAGCATATTGTGGCGCAAATATATATAATAAAATTCATCTATATCATTATAAAGTAAACAATTCAAAGAATCAAAATGATTGTGATGTGTCCACCTACAAATCATTTTATCTGTAATAATTTTATTTTTTTCATTCCAGATTAAACCATCATTAGATTCAAATAAATATAATCCTTTGTTAAAAATACCTGTGCCTGAAATTCCAATAAATTTATTTTGTTTAGTGCAATAATATGGAAAAAAATTATGACAAAATAAATTTTGAAATAATTCTTTTTTATTTTTTTTGAAAGTTAAACCATCTTCACTAGTTATTAAACAAAAATTTTCATAATTAGCAGATTCTAATGTAGTATAATTTTTAAATTGTAAACCAACAGAACTTCTAAAGTATAATCTATATTCATTATCTATTTTCATAATAGTGTGATAACCATTCATAATATTAATTTCTTCATTTTCATATGTATATACAACCTTTTCAAAAGTAGGTTTATTTAATTCATATGATATATTTTCTGATTTTTCTAAAATTATATTTTTACATAAGAATGGCTCTACTCTCTTAAATTTATTAATCTCTTCTTTAATCTCTTCTTTAATCTCTTCTTTAATCTCTTCTTTAATCTCTTCTTTAATCTCTTCTTTAATCTCTTCTTTAATCTCTTCTTTAATCTCTTCTTTAATCTCTTCTTTAATCT
>Ga0214921_10011168_pt1 | contig 10966 bp, 10 predicted proteins | sample LL1505_MetaG_FD_177992 | JGI IMG/M metagenome (GOLD analysis project Ga0214921, IMG submission 177992) | Freshwater microbial communities from Lake Lanier, Atlanta, Georgia, United States - LL-1505 | ecosystem: Environmental > Aquatic > Freshwater > Lake | place: USA: Georgia | collected...
GCCCACCGCCGACAACGATCGCGTCGTACCGTTCTGCCACTGCCCCTCCCAATCTCGCCCCGAATCGCTAGGATGCGGGTGCGGGCAATGGTACCGCCTGGGCCGCTGAGGGAGAGGGAGGGACGCATGCCGCTCGAGACGCCGTTCCACCCCCGCACGGCAGAACTGAACCAGGCACGCCGCTGGCGAAACTGGTCGGGCTTCTTCATCGCCGACTCCTACATGCCCGCCCACGACTTGGAATATCACGCGGTCCGTTTCTCGGCCGCCCTCTTCGATATCACCCCGATGTGCAAGTACCGCCTCACCGGCCCTGATGCCGCCAAGTTGGTCGACCGCGTCATCACCCGCCGCGCAGATCGCATCAAGCCGATGAAGGTCATCTACACCCCGTGGTGCGACGAGACCGGTCGTGTGCTCGATGACGGCACCATTGCCCTACTCTCCGACGGCTCCTACTTCTGGACCGCCGCCGAGCCGCAGCACGGCTGGCTGGAGGCCGCCGCTGAGGGACTGAACGTCACCATTGAAGACCAGACCGAAACGATCTGTGGCGTCTCGCTGCAGGGGCCACGTTCGCGCGATGTTCTTTCGGCCGCAGTCGGCCGCGACATGAGCGACCTCGGCTTCTTCGGCCGCGCCGACGTCACCATTGGCGGCGTCGCCGTGGGCGTGTCGCGCACCGGCTACTCCGGCGATCTCGGCTACGAGCTCTTCATGCCGTTCGGCTCGGGGCTCCCCGTGTGGGATGCGCTGATCGCGGCGGGCGCGGCGCACACGCTGCGCGTTGCCGGCATGGAGGCGCTCGACGTTGCGCGACTCGAGGCGGGCCTGATCATGGCCGGCGTCGACTACTTCTCCTCGCGCACCGCCCACCACCCGAGCCAGGCGGTGTCGCCGTACGAGATCGGCTTCGACCGACTCGTCGACCTCGACAAGGCGTCGTTCATTGGCAAGCGCGCCCTCATGGATGAGGTTGCGGCAGGTGGCCCACCCGACCGACTCGTGGGCCTCGAGCTCGACCTGAATGTGTTTGAGAACGCCTACCTCGACCTTGGCTACCCAATTGAGCATCCGCTGCGCGCCTGGCGCAAGGTCATTCCGCTCACGCGCAAGGGCGAGACGATTGGCCGCGCCACGAGCGGCACCTTCTCGCCGCTGCTCAAGCGCTCCATTGCCCTCGGCCGACTCCCAGCAAAGCACGCAGCACCCGGAACGATTGTTGGGCTGGAGTGGGCGATTGAAGAGACCCGCCACGAGATTCCCGCGACCGTGGTGCCGCTCCCGTTCCTCGACCTGCCGCGCAAGCGCAGCTAAGTCTGTCGTTTCGAGCGGCTAGAGCCGCGCCGCTCGCCCCAAGGGGATCCCCCACGCGTTACTAATTCGTTCTGCGGTCAGCATTTCTGCCGGTGTGCCATCTGCGGCAATCGCACCGTTGGAGACGAGAATCACGCGGCTGAATCCATCGCGGACAATGTCGAGCTCATGGAAGATCGCCACGATCGTGCGCTTAGTTTTCATGATCGTCTCGTCGCCTGCGAGACTGCTGAGGAGATCGGCAATCTCCATGCGGTGACGCAGGTCGAGGTGTGCTGTTGGCTCATCGAGCGCAAGGATCGGCGTCTCTTGAGCGAGGCCCATGGCGATGGCGGCGAGCTGTCGCTCACCGGCACTGAGCGTGCGCACATCACGACGTTGTAGGTGTGCTGCGCCGACTCGCTCGATGGCGGCAGTGGCGCGCTCGCGATCATGCTCACTTGGTCCGGCGTGACCGCGACCGTGCGGAATGCGGCCGAGTGCCACGAGCTCTTCAACACGGGTGGCGAATGGGAGCGTGATGTCGGCGCTCACCACAGCGATCGAACGAGCAATAGTTTCGCGTGAGAGGTTCTGGATCGGCTCGGTGCACAAGATGACCTCGCCGCTCGTCGCCGGAACAGCGCCGCTCAGTGCCCGCATCAGCGTAGTCTTACCAGCGCCATTCGGGCCAACAATGGCGACACGCTCTCCTGGTCCAATGCTGAGCGAAACGCCCTGCAGAATGGTGGTGCCACCAAGGTCGACGCGCAGGTCGTGTGCGCCAAGCAGTTCGTAGGGTGCAGTTTCGTTGTTGTTCGTGTTGGCGCTCATAGGGCGTACCCAGCGCGGGCGCGATGGAGCAGCCAGAGGAGGAACGGTGCGCCGATCAGGGCGGTGATTACGCCAACGGGAACACCAATCGTGCGCGCGACCGTATCGGCGAGAAGGAGCAGAAGTGCTCCACCGATCGCCGAAAGCGGCAGCACGGCGCGAGGGTCAGAGCCAACAGCAAGGCGTGCCAGGTGCGGCACCACGAGACCAACAAAGCCGACCAGGCCGGCGAGGGCAACGGCGGAGGCGGTGGCGAGGGTGGCAAGGGCGACGGCGATGCGGCGCTCGCGGCGCACATCGATACCGAGATGTGTCGCACCTTCATCACCAAGCAAGAATGCCGCAAGCGCACGGCCGCGGCGCGCAAGAAGGAACGTTGCAAGAGCGATCGGCACGGCCGCGGCGGCGAGGCGTGGCCAGGTGATGGCATCGAGTCCACCCAGCAAGAAGCCGAAGATTGCGCGGAGATTGGCGCCACTCGCGAGCATCACCAGTGAGAGTGCAGCGGCGAGCAGAGAAGCGACGGCATAGCCAACCAGCAACACGCTGGCGATGCGCTCCTCACCGCTACCGATGCCAGCGATGCGCCAGACCAGCGCCACCGAGGCGAGTGCGCCGATGAATGCGGCGAGCTGCACACCACCGAGCTCCCAGGCGACGCCGGTGATGGGTACGAGGAACGCAATAGCGGCACCCAGTGCGGCGCCGCTACTGGTGCCGAGCACGTACGGATCGGCGAGTGGATTGCGCAGCAGCGACTGGAATGCGGCACCCGATGTTGCGAGCGCTGCACCCACCGCGATCGCCGCGAGGATGCGCGGCAGGCGAATCTCCATCACGATCGATGTCGAGCCAGCGCTAATGTCGCCGCCGACTGGCAGACCGGCGACACTCTTGCCAATGATTGCGAGCACGTCGAGCGGCGCAATGTTCGCAACGCCGAAGCCGATCGCGCAAACCGCGACCAGCGCGAGTGCCGCGAGCGAGAGGAGCGTGATGCGACGAACTCCCATGTTTACGGAAGCGTGATCGTTGGGTGCAACTGCGCCACGATGGCGCGGAACGCCTCGGCGATGCGTGGCCCTGGAGTGGAGACGAGGTCACCATCGATTGGACGGATCGCACCACTCACTACTGCGGGAATGGTCCCCCACCCTGGTCGCGCCGCTACCGCCTCGGCCGTTACGCCGTACGCGGCATCGCCGAGCAGGATCACGGTCGGGGCGGCGGTCACGAGCGCCTCGAGCGAAATCTCGTAGACGCCGTTCACGCCGCTGCTCACCAGGTCGCCTCGGGCCAGCGCCAGCAGCTCGGCGGCGTAGTCGTTCGGGGCAAGGCCGTAGATGGCTCCCGTGGCATCAATCTCGTAGAAGACGTTGATGCGCGGCTGATCTGCAACGAGGGCAGCGACTGCCGCGATGTCATCCATTGCGGCCTTGACCGTTCCCGCCGCCTGCACGCTGGGTCCGGTTGCATCGCCAATCAACTGCAAGGTTCGATAGACGCCGCTCACGGTTGTGGGATCGAGGGTGACGATCGTGAGACCAGCAGCGCGCAGCTGCGTGATCGCATCGTCGGGGGTAAAGCCAGAGCCACCGACGAAGACGAGGTCTGGGTTGAGGGCAATGATCGCCTCGACGTTGGTGCCGGTGTAGTCCGCAACCTGCGGTCGCGTTGCCAGCGCCGATGGTAGACAAGTGCACGCCGCAACGCCAACGACACGCTCGCTCAGTCCCCAGGCGGCGAGTGACTCCACACTTGCGGGGGTGAGGGCCACGATGCGCTGTGGTTCGTTCGCGATCGTGACCTCAATGCTCGCATCGTCGATCACGGTGCGCGGGAACGGCTGATCGCTGGTGGGAATTGATGGGGCCGGCTCCAGCGAGTTGGTGACATCTCCGCCACAAGCACCGGCGACGAGTGCTGCCACGAGCAGCAGCACAGCGAAGGAAAACTGGTGCGCGCGAACGAAAGCAGTCATTGCTTCCTCCCTTGCCTCGAGGGCCTAAGCGTTCTCTGCCGCGTGTCCGGCGACCGGACTTATGGGAGCTACTCCCAATAACCGTTGCGGGACAGTGCTGGAATCTCACCAGCTTCGCGTCCACGCGGCGTTGCTGCGGGGACTTTATCACCTGGCATTGGCCAGTGCAGATGCGGCTGGTACGCGCCTGATGCGAGAGTGCTCCTCCGCTCTCGCCCCCGCGTTCAGCTTGGAGGGAGCATGGTCGGAGCAGTTCTCCTCGCCGCAGCAATCACCCTCGCGCCGCCACCAGATAGCGCCGTAGTCTTTGCCAACCGCACCGCCTTCGCCGAGGAGTGCACCGGCGCCGCGAACGCACTACCCGATCGACTGGCGCGCCAGGCGCGAACCGCCTTCGCGGAACTTGGCTGGGAGGTGGGGGGTGCAGTGGGGCCCGCATTTACGCGACGCTCCGCGCTCAGCAGTGCAGGGGTCGCCGCCTTCTATGTACACAGCCATGGCGATCTCTACTGGGACACGACGGCCAATAGCCGTGTTGGCGGATTTCGAGCGGACGCTGGGCTCTGCCTCGGTGCGCCAATCTTGCTCCCATCTGAGATCGCGTCGGCACGGCGCGGTGCTGCTGCCGCCTCGCTCGTGTACATCTCAAGCTGCCACAACGGTGAACGAGCTTCGCGCCTTCCTGGCGCATTCGGCATCGCCCAACGCAAGGTGCAGGGTGGAAACGAGCCAAACAGCTTCTATGTGAGCTACGTCGGCACGGCATGGCAGGGTGCTGCGCTGCGCTTTGAGCGCGCCTTCTGGCGGGCCCTTCTGGATGGCGCAACAGCCGGTGCTGCATTTGATCGCGCGCTCCTCGTCACGTACGACCCTGCACACCTCTCTCCGGAATGGTGGGGCGGGTACAACCACATGCCGCACGCTCCCGCTGCTGGGCTTCCCGATCTTGGAGGGCGACGCTATGTCTAACGTTCGCTGGTCACTCGCGCTCTTCGCTGGATTCGTCGCCGCGTGCGGTTCACCGGGCACGGCACTTGCGCCGAGTGGCGAACCATTAGGTGAGGCTGCGAACCTCACCGTTCGTCCAGTTTTCACCATCGCCGCGCTCCTGCTGGAACCGACCGAGTTACGTGGACTCGTTGCGCAGCCGTACAGCGTGGTGCGGAGTGAGAGTGGCGAGCAGCGTATTCGCCAGGTGCTCACCAGTGCCGATGGCGGTGAAACGCTTCGGATCGAGAGTGCGCTGGACGGTTCTCTGCGATTCATTGCCAAGAGCGGCGTCACGCTTGAGGGTGGTGACATGACCACAAGCGTGGCAGTGGCGCGAGCGCTTCGTCACCTAGTGCGGCTCGGGCTTGAGATTCCACCCGGTGGCCCAACGGTGAGCCAAGTGGCCGCGCGCACCATTGTTGTATGGACTCGACAGGTGCGCGGAGTGCCAGTGCCCGGCGATGGAACGCGCGTGGTGCTGAACGGCGCAGGAGCCCTTGTTGGTCTGGCCATTGAGGAGTCGCCTCTTGCCGCCCCGCCCGCACGTATTGCACGCGCTGATGTGGCGCTGCGTGCGGCGACACTCCTTCTCCCGTACGGCGCGACCGTGGAGGATGCGCCTGACCTTGCCTGGGTGCTCCCCACCGAAGGAGCTGGTGAGCCGGTGGGTCAGCGCGTGCCGCGCCGGCTCGCCTGGTGCGTGAGTGGCGCGCTGCGCGACGGTGGAGCGTTTGAGCTGCAGCTTGATGCGGGGAGCCTTGCGCTACTCGGGTGGGATGGGGCGCCGTAGCGCGAGGGTTAACCGCGCGCGAGTCGCTCGCCGATCACCAACAGCTCGTCGCGGAGTTCTGCAGAGATCGCCTCGGCGTAGACGCGCACGAGTGGCTCGGTGCCGCTGAATCGCACCAGCAGCCAGCTGCCGTCGTTCGTGAAGAACTTCACGCCGTCCTTGGTGGTGAGTGGCACGGCGCGCACTGCATGACTGCCGATGCTGCTCGGTGGGTTGCCAACGAGTTCGGTGGCGAGGCGCTCCTTCACCGCCGGGTAGGCGGCGCGATCAATGTGCACGTCGACGCGTAGGTAGTACGAGGCGCCGGCGATTGTAGCGACATGCTCCATGACCGAACTCATCGTTGGGCGCCCCAAGGCGCGTTCGCGAATCAGCAGGTCGAGCAGGAGCAGGTCGGCGAAGATGCCGTCGCGCTCGGGGAGGTGCATCTTGAAGCCGTAGCCGCCGGACTCTTCGCCGCCCATTGAGGCGCCCGTCTCGATCATCTTTGGGCCAACGTACTTAAAGCCGACCGGCGTCTCGTGCACGGTGACGTTGTATCGCTCGCCGAGCCGCTCCCCCATGGAGCTCTCGTTGACCGTCTTAACGATCGGGCTGAGATCTTTCTTGTGTTCGAGCATGTAGTAGGCCAACAGTCCGAAGACTTGGAGCTGATGCAGGAAGACTCCGCGCTCATCAACCGCGCCGGCGCGGTCGGCGTCGCCATCAAGGAGCATCCCCATGTCGTAGCCGCCACCCGCCATGCGCGCGAGGACTGGGTCAATGTGCGGTCGAATCGGCTCAGGATTCACGCCACCGAACCAAGGGTTGCGCTCGCTACGCATCTCGTCGACGACCATGTTGCCGCCCGCAAGGAGTCGGCCGACCCAGCCAGCGCCAGCGCCGTAGACCGGATCAACCAAGATGCGCATCTTCTGGGCGGCGATCGTCTTCAAGTCAAGGTTGCGCTCAACGAACTTCTTGTAGCCCGGATACGGGTCGTAGCGCTCAACGAGGCCTGCCGCCTCGGCGTCGGCGAATGGGCGGCCAACGAGCTCAGGGCCGCGGGTGCTCGCCACATGCGCCTCGATGCGCTTCAGTAAGTCTGGCCCTGCGGCAGCGCCGGTTGGCGACTTCACTTTGAAGCCGTTATCCATCCAGGGATTATGGCTGGCGGTGATCACCACGCCCATCGCCGCGCCGCGCATCACCACCTCGTAGGAGGCCATCTGGGTTGGCACATCGGTGCGTGAATAGGCAACGGGGATGCCGTGCGCGAGCAGGATTTCGGCGGCGGCAATCGCGAACTCTTCCGAGCCGAAGCGTCGGTCGTAGGCGATGACGACGCTCTTGGCGGTCGTGCCATCCTCTTCGACGACGCGGGCCACGCCCTCGGCGAGGCGGCGGACGTTCTCAAACGTGTACTCGTCACCAATCTTGGCGCGCCAACCGTCAGTGCCGAAGAGGATCTTCGTTGGTTCTCCGACGCCCATTACTACTCCCTCTCAGATGCGGCGCGCAGATCACTGCCGCTCATCTGCTCGAGGTCCATCGTCGCTGCACCGTTCGGTTGCAGGGCGATGACCCCATGCTCGTTGCTGATCACAATGGTACGCCCCCCTGGTGCCTCCATGCGGATCTCTTCGGTTGCCGAGCGTGGCAGGAGATGCGCACGCAGCTCACCCCACGAGCCGATGTCACTCCAGCCGCAATCAAGTGGCAGGGTGCGCACCAAGCCAGCAGCCGCAGCGGGCTCCATCACGAACGTGTCAATCGGCCCCGCCGGCACTGTGCTGTACTCGCCGATGCCGTTGATCAGTGTTGGGGCGAATCGCTGCAGTGCAGCGCGAGCACTGTCGCGCCGCCAGGCAAAGGTTCCAGCATTCCATCGTGCACCGGCGGCGATCAGTCGTTCGGCCTCGTCGCGTTGCGGCTTCTCGGTAAAGCGCGAAACTCGTTCGCCGTCGGCGACGATGTAGCCGAAGCCAGTCTCCGGTCGAGTCGGCACCACGCCGAGTGTGTAGAGGGCGTTGGCCTCGTGTCCGGCGTGTTCGGCTGCGGCGGCAAGCGCGGTGCGCCAGGCACCGTCATCGCGCACCGCATGGTCGGCGGGAATTACCAGCATCACGGCGTCATCGGGTCGATCAATGGTTGCCACCGCGAGCGCCACCGCCGCCCCTGTATTGCGGCTGACCGGCTCGGCAAGGATGTGATCGGCGGCAATCTGCGGCGCGCACTCGCGCACGAGCTGCACCTGACTCGCCGCCACCACAATGTAGGTGTCTTCGATGGGGACGAGTGGTGCAAGTCGCTCGAGGGTCACGGCGAGTGGGCTGCGCCCGTGCAGGAGCGGCAGGAACGGCTTCGGCCGGTTGGGGCTACTTAGGGGCCAGAGGCGGGTTCCGCCGCCACCGGCGAGAACGACCGCGTAGGGTCGACTACTCATCTGCGGCATCGTAGCGTGCGGGCTCTCTGGCGAACGGTCGCACGCGTGATTCGTGCTCAGCGCCCGAAGAGGCGCCGTAGCATGCGCGGCACCGAGATGCCACTGCGGCGGATCACGAGCCGCTCCTCAAACTCGGCCTTCACGCTGTAGCCGAGCGAGGTATAAACGGCGATCGCGGCGGCGTTATCGCGCTGCACATTTAGCACGACCTCGTCGCAAAATCCGAGGAGTGCTTCGGTCACCGCTGATGTGTTCGCGTGGGCGTAGCCGTTGCCACGGGCGCTACTCGCCGTCAGCACGTTGCCAACGACCGCGATGCGCTCACGTCGACCGACCACATGAGTGCCGGCGGCTGCAACCAACTTACCGTTGCGGTGAATGCCGCGATAGACCCCTTCGGCAACTGCAAGTGGCGGCAGCCATGCCGCAAATCCCAACTGGTAGAGGTGATTCAGTGCGGGGGCATCGGAGGGGATGAGGGGAACAACGAGCGCTGCGGCGGGTCCCGTGTACGGCACGAACTCGGCACGCGTCAGGCCCATGCGCAACATTGGATTGATCTTCTCGGTCTCATAGGTCAGATCAAGAACCGGGTTTCCACCAATCGGCGTCGGCACCCAGGCGGCGCGTGGACGAATCCCATGCTGCAAGATCGTGGCGATTCCCTCTGGCTCACCGTACAGATGAAGCGGCTGCGGCGCCCACCCCGAGTACTCCATGCCGAGGGCGATCGGCGTTGCACCGCGTTGTGCGACAAAACAGCGTGTGCGCGGAAACTCACCGTCGTCAAGATCGGCCAGCGCATGTGCGGTAATCCAGCGGTCGCCGGTGATAAGCGATCGAACCAGCTCGCGATCTCGCGTCGCCGAAACCTCGATCGGCGTGGTGCTCATCAGTCGATCAGGGTGATGCCGTCGAGTGCCAGAAGTTCAACGCGTGGTGCCGCAACCAGAACGCCACTCGTCACGCCACGCGCAGCGAATGGTGCACCGCGTTGCGCCGCCGCGCGATTCACCGCTTCTACGCGCTTGGTCAGCTCGGCGCCGGTGAGATCGGTCGGTGCAGATCCGGCAACCAGGTAGACGGGCACACCCGAGAAGAGGGCGGCAGCGGCGAGGCCGACGCCACCCGCTGGCACAACGGCGAAACCGGCGCGGCTGACCGCATCGCTACCAAGAATCAGTGCGCCGATGGGGCCGTCGGCGTTCGCGATCTCACTGGCAAGTTGGCCGTCTTCGAGGAGTTTTGGAGTGAGGCCGGCACGTACCGCGTCGGCGGCGTCGATGGCGCCGAGTCGAGTTACCCCGCCGACGTCAACGGTTGGGCCAGCGCCAATGGTGATCGTACGCACCCCGAGGTGACGGAGCGCCTCATGCAGTGGGGCAAGATCACCCCACGCAGTGGCGCCGAGACCAGGGCCGCTAGCGATTGCGGCGCCACGTGCAAGTCCCGCGCGCTTCAGGGCTGCAGCGATGCGCTCCCCGTAGGCTGCACGCTGACCAAGCTGCGTTGCTGCGCGAGTGGCGATTGCGGCGTCGAGCCCCTCACCTAACAGCGCAACGGGAAGGAGTGCGTCGAGCTCGGCGTGCAGGGAGCCCGCCAGCGGCGCGGCATTGCGCAGCGCGGCGGCGGCTGCGTGAAGCCGCGCGACGCGACCACTGGCTGATCCGACGCTGGCGAGGGCGAGCGCGAAGGCGGCGGCAAGTCCACGGATTGGTCCGGGTGCGATGGCGTCAACCGCGAGGAGTGCGGCGATGCTGCTCGCACTTGCAGCACGACGCTCCGCGATGACGGCTGGAAGAGCGCGAATGTCCAGCACGATCACCGCGCCCTCTTCGTCGCGAATCGGTGAGGCGAAGGCCGGTTCTGGAGCGGCTGCACCTGCTTTGATCAGGCCTGCATCGCCCGGCATGTCGAGATGTGTTTCGGCCGCGCGGCGACGCGTTGGCTCAGCACCAGTCTCGCGCGCGGGCCCTTGTAGTTCGGCGCTGATCGCCTCAGCTTGGCCGCGGAGCGCGCCGATTGCGCCGAACAGTGATCCCGCCGTGGCGGCGCCGTCGTTGGCGATGCTGCGAAGGAAGGTTCGGCGATCGCTTGGGGGGCGCTTCGCCATACCGGCGACTAGAAGGCGATGATCGCCGAAACGATGCCGTCTGGGAGTCGCTTGCGACCACCAAGGACGGGGAGCTCTGCCAAGAAACTAATGCCGACAACCGTTGCCCCAAGCTGCTCAACCAGTTTCACGGTGCCGGCCACGGTGCCGCCCGTCGCGAGCACGTCGTCAACAATCACCACGCGCGCACCCTTCTGTAGGGCATCACGATGGATCTCCAAAACATTCTTGCCGTACTCAAGGTCGTACTCCACTGAAATCGTTTCGGCGGGAAGCTTGCCGAGCTTGCGCACTGGCACAAAGCCAACGCCAAGGGTTGCGGCGATCGGTGCGCCAAAGATAAAGCCGCGCGATTCAATGCCGATGATCACGTCGGGTTTCAGCCCACGGATCGGTGCCGTCATCGCCTCGAGGGCGGCGGCGAAGGCCTCACCATCCTGCAGGAGGGTGGTGATATCACGAAAGACAATCCCCTTCTTCGGAAAGTCGGGAATCGTTCGAATCTTCGAGGAGAGCTGTTCAGGAGTCACCGCGGAA
>Ga0214921_10011169_pt1 | contig 10965 bp, 11 predicted proteins | sample LL1505_MetaG_FD_177992 | JGI IMG/M metagenome (GOLD analysis project Ga0214921, IMG submission 177992) | Freshwater microbial communities from Lake Lanier, Atlanta, Georgia, United States - LL-1505 | ecosystem: Environmental > Aquatic > Freshwater > Lake | place: USA: Georgia | collected...
GTTAGGTGGTGCAAATGTCAATGCTACATTATTATCAGGTACCACAGTTTCAGTAAGTGCCAATATTACTGGTGGCAATTTACTAACAGGTGGATTGATTTCTGCTACAGGCAATATCACAGCTGGTAACTTAACTGCCGGCACACTAACATTGTCGGGCAATACAATCACATCAACTGATTCAATAATTACCATTGATCCAGCTACCACAGGAACAGGCGGAGCAGTCATCATTCAAGGTAACTTGAGTGTTACTGGTAATGTAACTTACATCAACTCCAACAATGTCACCACCAATGACTTGACCATTAACGTGGCCAATAATGCCGCAACTGCTGCTGCTGCCAATGGAGGTGGTATTGAAGTTGGTCCGGCTGGTTCACAATATGCAAGTCTTACCTACAACAGCACCAGCAATACTTGGGTGATCAGTAACGGTGCTAACGTAAGTGGTGCCATAAGCGCCAGCGGTAATATCACCGGTGGTAACTTGTCGGGTACTAGCATTGTGGGCACATTGACTACTGCCGCTCAAACCAACATTACTTCTGTTGGCACACTGACTGGTGGCACTTGGAATGCAACCAGCATCAGTACCACATACACTGATGCCAAAGTAACATCAGTTGCTGCCAAAACTGGTGCAGTCACACTGGCACAAGCAGATATTTCAGGCTTGACAACTGGCAGCACTCCAACATTTACTGGATTGACAGTAGGCACTGGCACAATCACTGGCGGTAACATTGTGAATGGCAATGGCAATGGGATAGGTAACATTGGCAGTTCATCAGTTTACTTTAACACTGTGTTTGCCAAAGCCACATCAGCACAATACGCTGACCTGGCAGAAAAATATCTTGCTGATCAAGAATACGAAATTGGTACTGTACTTGCTGTGGGTGGCGAATTAGAAGTTACAGCCTGTAGGACAGGTGACCGAGCCATTGGTGCTGTGAGTGAGAATCCTGCTTACAAGATGAATGATGGCCTTGACAATGGTACCTATGTTGCACTTAAAGGACGAGTACCTGTGCGAGTAATCGGCACTGTGCGCAAGGGACAACGCCTAGTAGCAGCCAATGATGGCTGTGCTGTGGCTGGTGTGCCTCACGCCAATGATGTTTTTGCTGTGGCTCTTGAAAGCAGTGATGACGTTGGTGTTAAATTAATTGAAGCATTGATTTTATAAATGACACAACCTGTATGGATTACTCCTGCTGGAAGCCTTGGTGTAATACCAGTTGGTGTGTTCTTCCAGATTACACTGCTAGGCGAATTGCCTGGTGAACCCGGAGCAGAACTTTACTATACTATTATCGCTGGTAGATTACCCGATGGTATACAATGTGCTGCTAATGGTATAATTTCTGGAACACCAGACGCTGTAGCCAGTTTGCAAGGTGTCCCACTAGAAGTAGGGCGCGATACCACAAGCAAATTCACAGTGAGAATGTATCCCGAAGATGATCCTACCAACATCCGAGATCGTACATTCTCTATTACTGTTGCCGTAATACCTGAACCCATCTGGATCACTCCCGCTGGTTTGGTGGCATCATACTATGATAGCGATCCAGTTAACTTTCAGTTTGAATTTGATGAAGTATACACTCCAGATACTACGGTGGTCACACTGGCCGCGGGCGCATTACCAGGTGGCCTACATCTAAGTTTAGATGGCTTGTTGACCGGGTATGTGCAGCCTTCTCAAAATTTAGATGCTGTAGCAGGTTATGATATCAGTGCGCAAGATTCTGATCCTTACGATTTTTTAAGTCAAAGCATTAGCAAAAATTATCAGTTTACACTGCAAGTCAGCAATGGTCATGCATCTAGCCTGCGAACATTTGAAATCTTTGTGTACAGTCGCAGTCAAATGCAAGCCAGTGATGCAGTGTTGATTGACAACAATACCTTTGTTACCGCAGACGAAACACCATACCAAGCACCATTTTTAACGAATGCCACTCCAAGCAATTTGGGAACATTTAGAAGCAGCAATTATTTTGCCTATCAATTCATAGGCGAAGACTATATAAATCAACCTATCACTTATGCTATATCAGTAAATCAAGGTGCAGGATTTGCTCCGGGGCTTACCTTAGATCCCACAAGTGGTTGGTACTATGGATATATTCCTGACCAAGGCACTACAGAAACAGAATACAGTTTCAATGTTGTAGTGTATCAAAATGAATATATCACGCCTACCATATCAATCACCCGCACCCAGACTTCGGGAAATATCACTGCCAATTACACCACCAGTCAACTGCAACAGGGTCAGCCTATTAGATTGGTCAGTAATTTCGGTGGACTGACCGCCGGAACATTGTACTACATTGACAGTATTGTTAGTGAGACTGCTGAATGGAATTCCACACTTGATCAAATAATTGCATACAACACTGTGTTCACAGTGATACGTGCTGACAGCTCGGTACCAACATTGACAAATGCCACTGGTTTAGTAGAAGCCACTAGAATTATTGAATGTACTGCTACCGCCAGCGGAACCAACCGCATATCATGCTCAACCACTGCCTACCTAGGAGTGGGGCAATCATTGATATTTACTGGTACAGCATTTGGCGGGATTACCGCTGCTGCACAAACCATTTATTATGTAATCGAAATTGTCAGCTCAAACGAATTCAAAGTAAGTGATCATCCGTATTCAACATCATCAGTCAACACATCAGTTACGTTGACTACTGCTGCTGGCTCAATGATTGCCAACATGATTTTGGCCAGTGAGGCGTATCCATTCTCTATGACCATCACTGGTGCAGTAGATGCCGAAGTTGTATGGGATACTCCTGCAGATTTAGGCAGTATTGTGAACGGTTCAATCAGCATGCTCAAGGTGCAGGCAACCAATCGTGGCGGACGTACCATGAAGTATCGTCTCAAGAGTGGTGCATACAACGCACTGCCGCAAGGCTTGCAACTCATGCCATCAGGAGACATTGTAGGTCGTGTGAGTTTTGATACATTTGCCCTGGATCTTGGGGCTACCACATTTGACCAAAGTTTTGCCATCAACCGAAACTTGGCTAGCCTGGGCACAACATTTGATCAAACCTATGTGTTTACAGTGAATGCCTATGCCGAAGATACCAATCAAACCATCTATGAAGTAGAGAGTATACAAATTAATAATGGCGGTACAGGCTACAGTAACATTAACAAGCCTACTATTGCTATTGGCGCGCCTGTTGGCGCAAGTGCAGTGCCTGCTGTGGCAGGGTTAGTTACTGTTTCAGGCGGTGCTATCGCAGAAGTATTATTATCTGAAAATGGCAATGGATACACATCTGTGCCCACAGTCACAGTCACACAAGGATTTGGTGGGTCAGGAGCCAATCTCACTGCGGTAATGGCCGCAACTGGCAGTCAAGATGTGATAAGTGTTTTTAGAACTTTTTCGATAAAAGTAATTAGAGAATACAATCGACCCTATCAGAATCTTTACGTACGAGCTATGCCTCCACCCAATGATCGTGCACTTATTCGCAGTCTGTTAGACAATGAAGAAATTTTCCCACCAGAATATTTGTATCGATCTGATGATCCTAATTTTGGCAAAAGTCGACAGGTGACTTATGCTCATGCATTTGGTCTGGCACCTGACACGTTAGACCGTTATGTGTCTAGCCTGTATGAAAATCACTATTGGAAAAATCTCATCCTAGGCGAAATTGCCACTGCCCAAGCCGTTGATCCTGTCACAGGCGAAGTTGTCTATGAAGTGGTTTACAGCAAAATTATTGACAATCTTGTAAATGTAGATGGACAAAGTGTTAACAAAATTGTAACCTTACCCTATGCCATAGTAGATCCTGCAGATGGCAGCACCATAATCACTTCAGTGTATCCTAATAGTCTGGTCAACATGCGCAATCAGGTAATTGATGTAGTGGGGCAAATTTCAACCAGATTGCCGTTGTGGATGACTTCAAAACAAACCAATGGCCGTGTGTTGGGATTTACTCCGGCATGGGTAATAGCTTATGTGAATCCAGGCCGTGCTAAAGAAGTAGCATACTTTATTCAAACATATTTTGCTCAACAACTCAACTCTGTTGATTTCAAAGTTGATCGTTATATTTTAGACAGAATGTTGAGCAAGAACTGGGATACAGACGGTCAATATTGGGTTCCGCGCCCACCTACACTGACCACATTTGATCGATTTAGCACCGGCGGCAAGGTCTTTATTGGCACAGTGGATATTTGTACCAGTTTGGCCTGGTCAGATGTTTATAACCGCACCTTGGATTATATTAATGATCTAGGCGGACTTGATGGTGTTATAAATGCCGTAGAAGGCAAAACTATAATTTTTGCCAAACAAGAAAATTATGATGGGCCGCCAGGTAGTAATTATCCTACTGCAAATGATGCTTGGCAAACATGGGAAGCTCCATTTGGAGGAGTTGAGGGCATACCAGACACATATTTTGACACAATAGGGTTGGATTATTCTACCACAGTGCCGGGTAGTGATTTTAGCACTCTTGATGAGCGCATGGCTATCTATACTATAAACATCAATCCATTGTCGGGATGTTTGAATTTAACACTAACCACACAAACACAAATTGATGACTATGTGCAAATTTTACAAGGTAATTTTTACAGGAGTGCGTTCTTGTACTATCCTACTACCCCTGGGGAAGGACTTTCAGTAATAAGTTGGCTGTTCCTACTGACAGTTGTGACTGCTGAAACAGTATTTGACGAAAACAGTTTGAAATTTATCGCACCAGTGGATATGTACAATCCAACAGATACCTATGATAAATATCTAGTATTCCCCAAGAGCAATATCTTGGTCTAACAAGGACAAAAAATGGCAAGTAATATCAACCCAAATAACATTGATGGCTCTTATCCGGTAGCTGGACAAGACAATAACAGTCAAGGTTTCCGCGACAATTTTACCAATATCAAGGTGAATTTCCAGTATGCTGAAGAAGAAATTAACGATTTAGAAACCAACTCTATTCTCAAAGCAGCTCTCACTGGGTCCACACTCGACAACAACATGAATAACAACACCATTTATGCTGTTAACTTGAATGATGTTAGTACCACAAGAATTGCCAGCACAACCACTACAGGCACTGTGACACTAAACTATGCATCTGGACAGTACCAAACAGTTGCACCTAGTACTGGTTCAATTACTCTTGCTTTTACCAACTTTCCTGCTAGTGGCTATTTTGGTATTTTGCGTGTGGCCATTGTTGTGACCAACGCTGCTTACACAGTCACACTGCCGGCTGCAGTCACACTGGGCACAACTGGATTACAAGGCTATTCAGGTGGCGTGATCACATTCAACACCACTGGCACATTTGTGTTTGATTTTTCAACATCAGACGGCGGAACAACTATCACCATCAACGATGTAACTCGTGCCAACAACGTGTTAACCAACCCGCTGTTCCTCACAGTGAGCGAAGACCTTGCTCCTTCAGCAGCAGCCAGCTTGACCAAGACCACCAGTTACTTTACCACAGCAGCCGCAGAAACTGCCACTCTGGCAGCAGGCGCTGAAGGACAAATCAAAGTGTTTTCAGCAGCTAGCATTGCAGCAGGTAACATGGTTATCACAGTGACCAATGCAGGCTGGAAATCATCTGGCACTGGTACTGCTACATTTGCCACACTTGGCGCTAGTTGTACACTACAGTATACCAATTCCAAATGGTACTGTATTGGCAACAATGGTGTGACATTTGCTTGATCAAAAGCATTGACTAGGCAGGCAAATCCTGTTACAATGCACTATGGAACATCCACTAATCGGCAGCTTGAATGATTTGACTCTTGAAGAGTTGAGTACTCGAGTTGCCGATCTCAATCAAAAACTTTCAATGGCCATGAGAACTGGCAACGGGCATCTTTGCAACCAAATACGCATGGCTATTGAAAGTTATCAGACCAAGTATCAAGAAAAACTGCAAGAATCATATAAAAAAGCTGATGTTGACTTTGGCGACAAAATCAAAATACAATGAAGCAAAATAAACACGGTGAACTGATATTCAACGAGACGGATCTTGTGGATCTAATCATGCGTGGATTTGATCCATCTGGATTTGATGGCATGATTGTGGATGCATCGGTAGACTTGGAAACAGCCGCACTCATGTTGGACAATGTGCCCAAGTTGATTGCATACAATGACTTAATGGAAACCATGCCCACTGAGGAATACGATCATCGGTGTCAAAGTCGTTGGTACATGAGTGAAGAATATCAGAACATGGACATAGCAGAACATGTGTTGAGTTTATGCGCCACAGACGCCGAACTGCAACGCTGTGGAGAAGAATTGTTGTTGTTTCAAGAACGTGACTTGTTTAATCTCTTGCGGTATCTCAAATACCTTGTGGATGTGATGACACAAAACAATTTGATTTGGGGCGTGGGCCGTGGATCCAGCACAGCCAGCTTTGTGCTGTATAAATTGGGTGTGCATCAAATCAACAGCATGTACTACGAATTAGACCCCGCGGAATTTTTACGTTAAATATTGTTTTAAGGAGATGATCATGGCAGGAAATGTACACAGAACAGCCAATGGTAAAACATTGGACATGCGTAGTTTGGCACTGAAAAACGAACAGGTGCGAGCAGTCGGCAACATGAAGGTCAACGCTCGCGGGGATGTTATCAACGATGCTGGTTTGGTTACTCATGCAAAACCTCAACAGCTTCACAAGCAATACAGCCAACAGGTTCAAGTAAGAAAAGGAAAAGAAGGATGAAACCAGCGTTCAGCGCACACCGATTTGACCGACATCAAATCCACCCATTAAATGACTCAGTTATTGTGTCAGACATGACGTTTGACGAACGCTTTACCACCAGTGGTATTATGTTACTCAGTGACAATGGTAAAAGCACCGGCATCCGTCCGCGATGGGGGCAGGTGTATGCAGTGGGTCCTGAGCAACAAGATGTTCGAGTGGGACAATGGGTGTGTGTGGCGCATGGTCGATGGACTCGCGGTATCGAAGTAGAAGATGAAACTGGCAAAAAAACTCTGCGTAGAATAGATCCAAACGACATCATGCTGGTGAGCGACGAACAACCACAAGACGAAACATTCTCAGCTGCTATTCACGTAGAAGCCAAACCCACACACATGCAACACACGTGATAATTGATTGGAATGTCGATGATATAGTTTCTGAAATTCAGAAGTGTTATTGGGCCACAACTGATCCTAAAATGGACGGTTTTACCACTTGGCGTTGCAAACAAGATCTGTATCGTGTACAATTTGCACTAGAAGACATGCTGAAAAAATGCCCAATCTATGCTCCCGAACAGGAGTGGTTGGCCGAGCAACAATTAGAACGTGACCAAACACAAATGTGGACCGCGTTGAATGCAAAAAAATCTAGGTAGGTATCAATGAAAGAGTTATGGGTAGAGAAGTATCGTCCCAACAAGGTAGATGGTTATGTGTTTGTTGACGATGCACAAAGAGAACAGGTGCAATCCTGGATCCGTGATGGATCAATTCCACACTTGATGTTGAGTGGTACTGCCGGTATTGGCAAGACCACCTTGGCCAAACTGTTGATCAATGAACTGGGCATAGATGACTTTGATGTGCTGTATGCCAACGGGTCCAAAGAAGCCCGTAAGATTGAATGGGTGGACAAGCTGATTTCATTCTGTCAGACTATGCCATTTGGTCGGTTCAAGGTGGTGTTGATTGACGAAGCTGACTACATGAATCCCGCATCGGTGCAGCCTGCACTGCGCAATCTCATGGAAGACTATTCGCAATCAGTACGGTTTATTCTCACTTGCAACTATCCCAGCAGAATCATTGCACCCTTGCACTCACGCTGTCAAGGATTTCATGTTGTTAAACCTGATCACACAGAGTTCACGGCCCGAGTGGCCACTGTGCTGGTGTCTGAAGGTGTGGAGTTTGATTTGGATACCTTGGACACTTATGTCAAAGCCACATATCCTGATCTGCGCAAGTGTTTGAATTTAGTACAGCCCAATAGCCAAAGTGGCCGACTGGTACCACCTGCCGACGGTGACAAGAGTGCTAAAGATTGGAAACTGGACTGTGTGGAATTATTCAAAGCAGGGCGTGTGCGTGAAGCTAGAACTGTGCTGTGCCAAAGTGCGGATGCAGAAGAATCAAATGAAATCTTCCGTTGGATGTATGACAACTTGGACTTGTGGGCCGCCACACCCGAACAGCAGGACCAAGCAATTGTGATCATACGCAATGGTGCAGCAAATGTGCCGCTAGTGGCTGATCAAGAAATCAACTTGAGTGCTACACTAATTGAACTCAGCAACATCACTTGAACCCTCAATTGACCCAGCCAACCGAATAACTTTTTTGGCAGATTGGGAACTCACAATGAAGTGCAATCTTGATTGTGACTATTGCGAAACAGGCACATACGGCGGCCACGATAATTCTACTCAGCATCCTCCGCTGGATCAATGTTTACAATCCATTGACTTTATATTTGCCTATGTAGATCTTTACATGAGACACAGGATCTCAAGTTTAAAAACTGTGGTTTTAAATGTGTATGGAGGCGAAGCACTACATCATCCTCACATTGTGAGCATATTGCAGGCAGTGCATGAACGTCACACACAATATCAATCAAGGTGGAATCTCACAGTAACTTCCACAACCAATGCTGTGATAAGTTCAAAAAAACTTCTATCAGTTTTACCTCTAATAGATGAGTTCACTGTGAGTTATCATACCAGTGCTACTGCCAAACAAAAACAACAGATTCGTGACAATCTGTTGGCCATTGAACAATCTGGCACAAGATGCAAGTGTGTGGTTATGATGGATTCGAATCATTTTGCTGATGCAGTAGAACACATCGCGTGGTGCAAGCACAACAATATTAAATACTTGGCCAAGCAGATAGATCATCCGGCAAAAAAAACACAGTTTAACTATAACATTCAACAGGTGCATTGGTTTAATAACACTTATCAAACTAGATCCAGTGGCAATCAACCCACTAAACCAACCATAATCTACGCTGCTCATAACCAAATAGATTTAGCTGATACAGGACGAGCCTGTTGCGGTGGCCGAACACTTTGCACAGATCAAAATTATCGATCAAGAACAGCATTTGTTGACAATAAATTCCCCAACTGGTATTGCAGTGTGAACCATTTTTTCCTATATATCAAACAGGTAACAGGAGAGATTTATACCAACAAGGACTGCAAAATGAACTTTAGCGGTGCAGTCGCACCTATTGGCAATCTCCATCAAACTCAAAAGTTGTTGGACCAAACTCAAGCCTGGTTGGACAACAATTCAATGCCTGTGATACAATGCAAAAAATATCGATGTCAATGTGGTCTTTGTGCGCCCAAGGCTCGAGATCTCGATACATATAAATCCATTATGAGGAAATATGAGATACCTAATCCTAACTTACTATAAAAAACCCTCGGGTCAAATTGACGAAGTGATGGCTGTGGCCAAAAACTTAAAAACAAGGGACCATGCCACTGCCAATGTTATACTTGACTTCCGAACCCTTAGTGTAGTAAAATGCAGCATGGGCGGTGTAAACGTGCCCAGAGACTTTGATAGAATTGTAGAGTACTACATGGAACACTACGAATCTACCATTACCCGATTGTTTAATGAAAATGGATATGATGTTGAATACCGCAAAAAAGACGCAGAAGCACAACCCGCACAAACTGATCCTAGTTGATGCTGATGGCGTGTTATTAGACTGGGAATGGGCATTCTCAGTTTGGATGCAGGAGCGTGGCTACACACTCACAGCTGACAATAAAAAAAGCTATTACCTACATCATCACTACAACGAGCTGGAAGAAAAAGATGCCAAGAAAGTGGTCAAGACTTTCAACGAATCGGCTGCCATTGGATTCTTGCCTCCCTTGCGCGATGCCATGTACTACGTCAAACGCCTACACGAAGAACATGGCTATGGGTTTCATTGCATTACCAGTTTGAGTTTGGATGCGAATGCAGGCAAACTGAGAGAAATGAATCTGCACAAATTGTTTGGCAAGACTGCATTTGAAAAAATCACATGCCTGGACACAGGTGCAGACAAACACACTGCACTGAGTGAGTACAAGGATTCAGGATGTTACTGGATAGAAGACAAGCCCGAGAACGCTGATGTTGGTCATGCTCTGGGCTTGAAAAGTTTACTGGTAGAACACGGGCACAACATGAATCATGAGTGCCCGTACCCTGTAGTAAAAAATTGGCGGGAAATTTACGCGATAATCACCTCCTAATCTGCGTACAATTTCAACACTGACCCAATGATGCTGTGGCGTTGAATATCTCTGCCTTCTAAGGCACACACAGCAATACCTGCCACAGGCTGCGCCTGTAATCGTTCACACAGGTCCATCAAGCCGTTGTCGCCTCTATTGCGATCAGCTTGCTCAACGTCACCTGTGACAACAATCTTGCTACCCGACCCTATTCGTGTCATCAGCATCTTGACCTGGGCCGGAGTTGCATTTTGCATTTCGTCGGCTATAATCCATGAATTTTTAAAGGTGCGGCCACGCATGTATGCCAGAGGCGAGATTTCCACAACCTGATCTTCTATCATGGCCAAGATGTCTGCTGGGCGATAGTACTCTCGCATGACGTCCAACAAGGGTCTGGTCCACGGTTCCATTTTGGCAACCAAGTTGCCCGGGAGGAAACCATGACTTTCTCCCTCCACACCCACTGCTGGGCGTGTCATCACTATCCTATCACATGTGCCTTCTCTCAAGGCTCGTATGGCCGCTAACATGGCTAGATAAGTTTTGCCTGTTCCTGCAGGACCCACTGTTACCACTATGTCAGCGTCAGGGTTTTGTAGAGCCATGACCAATCGTTCCTGGTTTCGTGTGCGAGGGACCAAGTCAATTCTACGTGGT